>JAEEGL016783728.1_pt1 | contig 60755 bp, 68 predicted proteins | sample 9134231 | NCBI WGS metagenome assembly JAEEGL01 (sample SAMN16246548, study PRJNA631951) | gut metagenome | biome: gut microbiome; feature: rumen; material: fiber-attached | host: Bos | place: Iran: Karaj | collected 2018-10
AAATTAAGAGGGCTGGAACATTCAACCGCCCAGCCCTCCGTCAATCACTTTGTTTCTTTCTCTTTCTTCTGCTTCTTGATGGTGTCGTAAACGTCGGAGAGCATCTTCTCGCGCTCCTTCGGTTCACGGTCCTGCCAAAGCACATCCATGTGAGCCTTGATGAAGTCGCTTTTCTTCATTGGCCTGATGGCCTGCTCAACGAAAGTAACACCTTCTACTAACATATCAGTTCGCGTTTAGGCAGAAGCGAGCTTCACGGTCTTGTTCCACTCGATACCTGCAATGTCGTTGGACAGAAGAACACTCGGAGCCTTGAGGCTCGGTGTGGTACCAGCACTCGCGGTAATGGTAATCAAGCCATTTGCGTAGGTTGCAGTGGTCACGTTGTTCAGAACGGAGCTTGCACCGCTGGCAACAGCCTGACCGAACTCTGCGGTACGGTCGTAGCCGCCGATAGTCTCGATAATCTTGTACTTGCCGGACTCGGCTTCTACAAGGTCAACGAGGATGAGGCCTTCCAACTCGTCCAGAGGATTGAAGTCGAGCTGTACATAGTCGAAGTTCTCAATAGCGGCACGGGCATCCTCCAGACAGCAGGAAACGGTCAGGGTAGCCTTTGCGCTCGATGTGGGATGAGGCGTGACGGTTGGGTACACGGTGCTCATGGGAATACCAGCAAGAACATCGCTGCCGTCGTTGATACCGATGAGCAGGTTGTTCTCGTCAACATAATAAGCGTCGAAACGCTTGTTCATGCACTTCGTGAGGCTTGCTGCCAGGTGCTCGCTGAACTTGTCAACGGTAAAGGTGTCAGTCTGTGCGCTGATGCCTGTCACGCCGTTGCCACCATAGCCTACAGCACTGGTCTGAGGCTCGCCGCCGTTCTTCGCATACTCGACGATAGTCTTGATGGGATAGATACGGTTAGGGGTGTCAGCATGACACAGAGTCTCTAAAGAGCCTTTGGTGAGGTTTGCGCCCAATTTCACGCCATGGGCCACAAGGATAACGGCCTTGATTTTGCCGAAATCAATCTGGCAACCACTCTTGCCAGTTGCAAGGGTTATACCCATGCAGTTACGAATTTTTCTCATCTCTTATACAATTTAATTGTTTGATTGTAATTTGTAAGTCACTGAGGTTAATTGCATCTATGGGCTCGCTTACCGCCTCTCCTGATGCGGTGTAGGCTCCATATTTGCCGTAGCTGTAATTCTCGGAATAGACATGGGGAAAACTGCCGTCATAATTGCTTTCTATCCGTGGATGCCTGTTCAGTGCTTCCATGAAGGCATCATAGATGGGGCGCAGGACGTTCTCAAAGGAAATAATCTTGCGTTCCTCATTGTTCCACTCCTTGCGGCTGCTGCACGCTATGAGAATGGAAACCTTAGCCTGTGAAGCAATGTCAACAAGCCCTCTCTTCTCCTTTACAGGGGTAAACAGGGCTATAAGCGGCAACTTCTCCACACCCGTCACCTTGCTATACTCGTCAAGTTGGTCCTTGATGTACTGAGCATCGCCGAATATGTAGGTGATAGTAGGCTTCATCTCATACTCCGCACTGCCGTAGCTTGATGTCATGCGAACGGTAATGTTGCCTGACAATGATGCTACAACCTCTTCGAGCAGGTCTATGATGTTAAGCTGCTGCATGGCTCTACAGATTGAATTTGTTTAAGTACGTCAGCATTTCGCTTTCGATGGTAACACCCTCCACTGTGACCTCTTCCAAAAACAGACTCAGCCCGTCAACCATGCGGTTCCAGGTCTGCACACCTTTTTCCAAAGGGCTGATGTAGGAATTCGCGCACTTCAACTGGACAAGCCCTGTTATGGTGGGCTGTACGTTCATATCGCGGAGCATATAGAAGAACACATAATCGGCAAACGGCTCCTTTAGCAGTTTGATGAGGCTTTCCATACTTTCGTCTGGTTCAGCATACTCTACCTGCTGGTTCTCGTTCTGCTCTACGGGCTCTTCGCCTTGGTGCCTATGCTCAACACGGCAATACTCGTCTATAGACTGGCCTAACTGCTTGCCTGCCACTTTCCGTAGAAACTCAGGCTGCAACAGTTCTATATAGCCATTGATGCGGCTGGCTACGGCAATGTTATTTGCCGTCTTCTGAGGCACTACTGCGTTCTCGATCTGACGCGGGCCACTCGTGAAAGATGTTACATCGATTAGCATGTCTTTACTTCTTTGAACTTTTCTTACCCTTGGTGTCGGGAGCCTCTTCTACGTCCTTGGTGTCTCCTTCGGGAGCATCCTTAGTGTCCCCTTCGGGAGCCTGAGTAGTGTCGGTCTCTTCACCTTCCTTAGTGTCGGTGTTGTCACCTTCACCGCCTGTCTCTTCACTCTCGCCGTCACCCTTGGTGTCGGGAGTCTCGGGAGCGTCCTTCTTGTCACCTTCCTTCTCTGCAAGTGTGGCCTTCAAGATTTCGTTCTCATTCATGAGTTCGTCAATTCGGGCATCTCTCTGCTCGATAGCCTCAACCATGTTCTTAACGTCCTCCTCGGTTACACCCTCTGGAGTAGGGATTGAGTCGGCAGGGGAAAAGGAAACCTGTCCCCTGCTTACTCTTACCCTGTTCTCTCGGCAGATGTTCTTGACAATACGCTCGTCACCTTCGAGAATAACTTTCATAACACTCACGTTTAGGCTTTAGTGATAGCTGTGATGAGGCTTGACAAGTCGCCATAGGCGAATGCCCAAGGCATGTACACTGGGAAGATGACCTCTTCCTGTGCAATGAGCACAATCTGGTTGGTCAGCTTGGTGTCCACGTCTTCTGCCCACTCGAGACTCATGGCGGTGTAGTCAACGAGGTTGGCACCGTTCACGAAGTCACCGAGAATATACTTGCCAGCAGGAATGCCGGTGTACTCTACAATGGGCTTGCCACATACGTAGTTCACACCATTGCGGTTCTCGATGAGGCCGAGGTTGCGACCGAGAGAATCCTTCTCGCTGGCGATAGCGTTCACCGTGATGGGGTTCAGGATGATGGTGTTCGCACTGAACTGAGCGTAGTTCATCACAGCAAAGGCAGTGCGGATAGCATCGCCGCTGTTGGGGTCTTCTACACTCTTGAAGCCTGCGTGCTTGACGGTGTAAGTCATAGCAGAAATGGTGGTCTCTGTGCCTGTATAGGCTGCACCAGTCAGGACAATCTTTGTGTCGTTCAGCTTCTTCACAGGGAAGGTGCCGTTTGCACCGGTGTTGATGGTTGCACCTGCAACGGTAATCGTCATACCGTCCAGAATCTTGTCGTCTGGAGCTGTGAGCTCGATAACGGTGTCTGCACCGCCGTTGTAGGAAGCCACACCCTTGATGCTACCTGCTGCACCAGTCGTTACGGCTGTGCCGATGAGAGCCTCAATAGAGGTTACGCCAGTGTGCTCAGTGATACCCTTCAGGTTCTCGCCGTTGCCGTCACCAAACAGCATCTGGAAGTCCTCTTGCATGAGAACGGCCTCGGGCAGGTGGTTCAGGATGAAGGAGCGCAGATATACGCGGCTCTTCAACATGCGCTTGCTAATCTTGATATGGGTACCAAGACGCTTGGTGCTCTCTGTGAGCTCCTTAACCTTGAACGAAGACTCGGGCAGAGTGCCGTTCTCAGAAACCATTGCGGCATTGCGGTCGAAAGCGTAGATCTGCGCAAATGCCAACTGTGGGAACTCAGGGTCGCCCTGCAGGATAGCAACCACGTTGCGCATGTGCAGCTTCTTGTTGCTGACCTCTGCGACTACGCGGCTCGTCTGCTGGGTGATGAGGTTGTCACCGCTGTAGTTAGCGGCCATGCTGACCTCTTTCAGAGAGAAGCCGTCAAAGGCACCAGACTGGCGAATCTTGCCGCTGGCAAACTCCTTGAACTTCTCGCTATCGAGCATAGCGGAAATCTTCTCATCGAACTTGTTGATAACCTCCATGGAAAGACCTCTCTCCTTCAGCTTCTTGACGGTCTCGCCAAGCTGCTTAACATGGGTAACGAGTTCTTCGTTGTCCTTGATGAGGCTGTTGAACTTTTCAGCGTCAAAAGCCTTCAACTGGTCGTTGATGCTCTTGAACTTGTCTTCAACCTCTTCAGGAGTAAGGTCTCCCTCACGGCTCTTGTTCACTACGTCGCATGTCAGTTGAAGCATCTTCTCGACAAAAGCCTTCTGCTCGTCTGTCATGCCTTCCATTTTCTGTGCAAAATCTGCAACAGTAACAAAATTCTTTTTCATAACTTTTTGAGAATTAAACATTAAAAACTTTATTCAGTTTCTCAAAGTCGGGCAAAGTGCTTTTGGCGGCTTCTTCCTTCACGACAGACTCTTGGGAGCTCTGCTCGCCTTCTTTCTGAGTGTCAACAGACGGCTCAGGGGTCGCAGTAGAGGGTGTCGTAGTACTTCCTTCCTGAATTATTGTATTTGATTTGTAAACTCTCGAATAGCAGTGGGGGCAGCGTACATAACTCATTATGTCTGTCAGTCCCTTCTGCTCAAACTCAGGCTTACCGCTCTTGGCCAGTACGATGTCGAGGACGGCTGTCACCTGCTCCCTGATTTCGGGAGTAAGTTTCTCCATCTCCTGACGTACAATGTCCTCAGTAATCCATCTCTGGAACTGGGCGGCAAGGTCTATCACTTGCTGACTGAAAGTGCGCTCTGGCTGGCTCTCGTAGTCAAACTGATGCCCACAGCAGGGGCAGGTCACGATAATGCCTCCGTTGAGGCTCTTCAATAGTAGATTAAGTTCCATATCATAGGCTTTTAGACGTTCGTCAGTATAACCATGTTGCAGGAACGCTTTGCGGATGAAGTCACAGGCTTCTCTCACTTGGTCAGCCGTGCCGGACTTGATGCCTACAAGGAACGTCTGAGGATTGCTGCCCCAATGTGTCAGGGTGCTGTACTCAAACATCTTCCACTCCAGGACTTTCCTCTTGTCCTGCTCGTCACGCTTCATGGCACGCACACCGATAGAGTGCTCCAGCGTCCTTCCGTTCGCTGCAAACAGCTTATAGTCGGCAAGAATGTCACGACCAATCTCCTTGTCAAGGTTCAGTTGACCGGTCATAATAAGATTGCCACCCTCTTCCTTTCCTTCAAGGGGCACTCCTAACAACTGGTCGGTACGGTGGTTCAGGAACCATCGCATCCTGCCGATGTTTTCTTTCAGGGTCTTGTTGAACGACCCCGGCATAGAAATGTCATCTTGCGAGTCCTTGACACCGATACCGTTCACCGCCACGGTAACGATACCTTTCTCATCATCCACATCATTTGCCTTCGTCTTGTACTGCAGGCGCTTGATTTCTTCTTTCATCTTCTTTCTCACTTTTGATGTTAAAAACTCTTTTTATAAACACTATTTCTTCGTCGGTCATATTGAATATAACCTTGTCGAATACTTCTCCTTCCAGTTTCTCCTCGCAGATCTGCGCTCTCCAGTCATTTATGGTGATGATACCGCTGAGGAACTGCATCTTGCAACGCTCATTGAGCAGCTTCTTAACCTCTTCCGCATCCTTCAAGCCGTCCTGCAGACAGTCAACGTCCTTAAAACAACAATCAAGATAGAAACCATCTTCCTCCAATCCGAGGAATGATGTCAAGTCCTGACAGAACCGCTTCGTAAGAGGGATAATCTCGGAGCAATAGACAGTCTTCTCAGCCGTTGACTGGTTGCTGAATGTGCTCTGGTCCTTACGGGGAACAAGTACGCTCGGTATGCCGAATGCTCCGGCAATGGTAATAGCGTCCTGCAAGTTCTCATCGAAGGGCTGCAACTCAGATATTGAGAGGTTTGTTCTTATAAAGTCAATAGGCACATCGCTTATGCCGTATGGGAGTCTGTCACCAGTGATGCCGTATTTAGCATCGTGTTGCTTTATTAGGGACTCCTTTTCCTTTTCTGTGAGGGCTATTGTGCCTGTAGGGTCTTGCTTCTTTGAAATGATGAAGCCCAAGCCTCCCTGCTTTACATAGATGAGGTTTCTGGCCTGGTACACCGCTATAAGGTTGCTTATGGCTTTCTTTTGGCTTGCAAGTCTGCTCTTGCTCATCATAAAATGGGAATCGTAGTCAAACGAAGGCCTTCCGTCCCTGTCATGCCATATCTCTGCAGGATTGATGTCGTAGTAGGCCATCATACCATAGCCAAGACGATAAGCCTTGATAAGCTCTTCCTTGCTTGCCACACCGAACATCTGCGACATGTCACGATTGGGAACAACCTGCATGTGGTCTGCTGGCATTTCCCAGAAGTTGTCACACCAACGCCAACGACGCTCAGGGTTTACTCCATCACCCATAGCGGCACGCATGAAGGCATTTCCAGTTGCCAGCTTATAGACGAAATGAAGATACACAAGTTCGCGGAACTTCATCAGGCAGTTAGGCTGGTCAAGGAATTTGTTGAACTCCTTGCGGTAATAGACTATGCTGTCATCCTTGACACGCTTCACCTCAAAGGTAGCACCTGCTATGCGGCTTGCAATGTAGTTGATTGGGAAGAATACTTCTGGAACAGACTCAAACAACTGGAGGAAGTTCTCACCGCAGAAATACGGCAAGACATTCAACTCAAAATATCTCGGCGAATATTTCTCAATAGTACCGCCCCCTAATTCCGCTGGCAGTTCTATCGTCCTGTTTGCAGGGAGTGTTTCTGACTTCCTGGCAAATGGGTTCTTAAATAGTGAATCAAACTTCATTTCTTATCAACTTTGGTGCAAAGGTACGGAATTTCAACATACGATTTTCAAAATGCAAAAATCTCGATTTCACCTCTGCTTGACTACATACTGAATAAAACCACTCAAAATTGTACTTGCGTCCTTGTTCTGGCTGTCCTTGTTATAGTCATACAGACTGGTAAGGAATTTGCCATAGTCTATATTGTCGCTCGCCTCCTGTTCGTTGAACCTGATGAGGCTCCTCACATAGTCAGACGTTGCAGCTATCCTGCTGTCAACATCCGTGAACTCCTTAATGACCCTTATCTCCTTGGTACTGGACTCTCTCATCTCACGCACGAAGGGGTAGTAGGCATCGCTGCACTCTATTACAACACTGGGTGCCTCACGCGCTTCTATTGCTGCCTTCATGCTCTCAGTAGATACGGATTCAGTATAGACAACATCTATAATGTGCCACAGCTCTCCGCACTTCCTGCCGTACACCATCAGGAACATGCCTTCAATGTTCGGCATAACATAGCAGAGTGAGTCGCTATACTCGTACTCTCCTGTAGGATTGTAGAAGGTGACAAAGCCATCCCTTGCGTAGAGGTTCCTCTTGCGCTTATTGGAGAACGCTATGAACTCTTCCTTCATAAGGTCACACACAACGTAGCGGAACGTGTCGGAGAAGTGGCCGTGCTCCTCATACGTCTGCATGGTCATCTTGTTCTTTACCCTTGTCTTGAGAATACCGCCGTTAGCATCCTTCTGCACTGACTGGTAGTCCTCCATGGAAACACGGCAGTTGTCACCTATGGTAATGGATAGTCCAGGGATGGACCCTTCAAGCACGGCATTGATAAACTCACCGCTCATACTCACACTCGGATTGCTTGCGCCGATAACGTCCTCTACCTCCACACCCTTCTCATTGAGGGTAGATATGAACAAGTCATGGAAAGACCTCTTCTCATCATCAATGTTATTGGCAGACTTCGTACAGGCATCACCATGAAGATACACCTTGCCAGTGTTGCCCATCTTGTGCAACCTCTCAGCAACGAGCTTTGCAGCCCTTCTGACGGTGTTGTTCGGGTTCTCTGCAGCCGTCTCGTTGAACTGCCAAAGATGCTTGCCGTTGTCGAAATCAATCTGCCAGTATGATATGGTGATATAGGGCAACACGTTAGAGTCTATGGAAAGGTGTATGGGCAGGTTCTCATTGTACGGTACTGACTGCATGTGCCTACCTTTGTTGAAGCTGCCAAAGAACTCGCTGCCAGTGCGCAGGATTCCCCACTCACCAAGGGCGTACACGTTGTAATAGTCAGGGTCTTCCAGTCTGTCCTTCTCGAAGTCGGCAATACATTGCTCATCGTAGAAGCCGTACTTACCATCTGGAGAGCCTACTACCCAAAAGTTATTGAGGTAGGTGCTCTGTATGACTACGGTATCGGATGGGTGCTGCTCTATCTCTTTGGTGCGGACATTCAGTACACTTTTAGGCTCATTCATAAGCAGCCTCTTAACCTGAGTAAGGCTTTCGGGAATATCCCTGCCGCCTATGACAACCTTCATGGGTATCTCATGCAGCTTCTCCTTGTCCAGGTAATCCTTCTTTATCCAGTGAGTCTCACTGATGGGATTGAAGGTCATTATAATCTGTTGCCCTCTCTTACCCCTCAGACGTTTCCTTATCTGCTTGAAGTCCGTAATCTCGAACTCCGAGAACTCTTCAAGCTGTACGCGCTTGTAGTTGGAAATACCTTTAATCTTTTCGGGATCGTCAAGACCGCTAAAGTCTATCTTGGCACCATTGTATATGCACCTGATGCTGTTCTGCGTGAAGCGGAACATCTTGTCTATGCAAAGGGTCTTTGCCGCTACCTTGTAATCCTCATAGATAGTCTTTAGGATGGATGCGCCTACCTTACGCATTACAAGCGTGTTCTCCCCGTCGTAGAGCGTCTGTATGAGTATCGTCTGGGCAACGCTATAGCTCTTGCCAGAAGATGAGCCTCCGTACAGCACAATGAAGCGTATCGTCTCGTCATTGAAGAACTGGAGACAATAGAATCCGTTCGGGTTGAGTTTCTTGTAATTTACTATCATAGGCTATTCCTCATCATCATCAAATCCTATCCTTATATCCTGCTTGGTCTTCCCGCCGAGGTCTATCTGTGTGGGAGCGTTCCAGCCGTTCCATGCGCCAAGCAGTCTTGCAGCCTCCGTCTTGCCGTTGAACTCATAGGAAATAACGCCCTTGTTGTTCTTGATGCTCTTCAAGGCACGGCGTATGTGCTTTGGCATCTGAGAGGGAGACTTTATCCTCAGCTTGCCTGTTTTCTCATCATAGGTGTACATCTCTGAAGGGTCAACTTGGATAATGTCCATAAGCACCTTCTCAACCTTCTTCCTATCGACCTTTGAGCGTTCTGCGTACTCTTGCTGAATCTCCTTTATCCTTGCAGCAACCTTGCTGTTTGCCAGGAGCCTACACGCAGCACTCCAAATGGTCTCTGTCTTCATATTGGAACAGTCGTAGGACATGCGGTACGCTCCCGTTGCGTTGCCGGTGTCAACATAGTGGCGGCAGAAGGCTTCCTGCTTCGCCGTCAGCGTGTCATCTGCTATGGTGTTCTTCTGTTTTCTCTTCTCTTTTGCCATGTTGTCAGTTGTTATATATTCCTACTATGCAAACGACCTGTTCTTTGTCTGTAAGCAGGTTCCTTGTTGCCGTTAGGGTTGTACCTGTTGTTATGATGTCGTCAAAGATGATTACTTTGCTTTCTGGTATCTCTCTTAGAAGGTGGAACTCAGGATTGAGTCTGTCTTTGGTGATACATTGTACTGCACCTTGGTAGAAGGGAATGTGTTTTGTATCTGATATTAACCCGCTCACGAACTCGGAAAAATGAAAACCCTCAAAGTGCCTACGTCTCGGAGTGGTTATGATGCACCAGCCTTCCAGTGAGAAAAGAAGTCGGTCGATGAGGCTGCACGCCCTCTCTGCCATGATGCGGGCGTGTTCCTCGCTCTGCTTGATGGTGTCGAAGTCCACACCTTCCTTGGTGCGCCTGAACAGGGAGTAATAGAGGTAGTCATGCTTGACGTGCAGACGCAAAGTGTCCGTGAAGTCGCATTTGCGGCATTTCTGCCTGCGCTCCACGGGCTCCTTATCCCATTCGTCCATGCGGACTATCTTACTCCTCTTTCTCATCGAAGCATAGTTTCAGCCCCTCACTGACAGACCTGTATCGTAGCCTGATGGTCGGGATGCTATTGTTCACTGACTGTTCGGGGTTGTCATGCTCTCGGACTTGCGGCACCACGTTCAGCTTTACTGGCTCCATCGCGTGCTCGATCTGCAGCTCCTGAACCATCCTCGCAAACTTGAGGATAGTCATCGGCTCGTTGTTCACGCAGTTGAGCAGTGGCACATCAATCGAGGCGGCATGGATTAGCCCCTCCACTATGTCATCTATAAAAGTGAAGCACCGGACGTTTGCCCCGTTGTTATAGAGCGTTACACACTCATTGTTCAGGAGTGTGTGAAGAAGAGTCCCTTGACGCGGATTCGCCCCATACACATTGTGCAGGCGAACTCCAGTTGCTTCCCTGTTATAGATAAATGCGTATCTCTCGGCAAAATTCTTGCTGAGGCCGTACATGCTCGTAGTGTTGCACGGTTCCGCTGTTGAGGAACTTGCATACACCAGTTTGACACCATACATCTTGCAATGGTCGCAGACATAGTAGAAGGCCTCCAGGTTGTCGTCGAATATCTTCTGGTGGTCCGTGTTGAATACCGATGTCTGGGCTGCAAGATGGAACACATACCTTACGCCTCCAGCACGAAGGAGGCCTGACACCTCTCTGATGTCGTGGCCGCTCTTTCGGTCAATGCCGAAAACCTCATATCCTATCCTTCTCAACCTCTCTGCAAGCACACGGCCAATGAAGCCGTCGCTGCCTGTAACAATCACCTTTTCCATAATAGTCATATATTGGTTTTTACGCTGCAAAAGTACATAAAATTACACTTCGTTTCACAGAATGCCAAAATCTCATTTCACGGCGATATAGCAGGGACGGTCTTCCTCGCATTCGTCCATCCATAAATGACCTGGCTCTTTCTTGGCTTTCAGGCCGTCCACATAGCGGACGCACCACTTCCTTATGCTGCACCGTACACCGTTGCAGTAGCAAAAATCCTTTTTCATAATTACTGGTAAATTTATTTGCAGATTGCTTTCACTTTCTCACGTAGTTCAAGGTACTTGCGTTGCCAATGGGTAGCAAGGTCTGCGGCTGCGAAATAGGACCTCTTGTATCTCTCCCGTTCCAGACGCAGGAATTTGTTCTCCTGGACAACTCGGTCTGCATAGGCTCTCTCAGGCGTGGCAAAACGCCCCTTGGAGTCTCTGCACCTCATATTGATGTCGTTGGTAAATAGTTCTTCCATGGCTGTAAGTGTTACGTGTCCTCGAATAAGTCCAGTTGCCTGACAGGTTCCCTGTAGTCAGGGTGCTCGCTCATGTACCACTGGCGCAATTCGTCCGATATCCGCTTGCGCTCGGAAGGGCTTACGTTGTACTGGTCGGCAAGGCTATTCGCTCTGAGGGCTGCTTCAAGACTGCCCGCTATATGCTTGTCATCCATGAATACGCAGTACTCGGTAAAGATGCGGTTGAGCTGTTTGGCATCCTTGGCTTCCCCCTCTGTCTGGTACCGCCAGCATACATTGTACTGGGCAGAGAGAAAGGAGCGGTTCATGCGATGATGGTCCGCTACTCCCTCTTCGTTCTCATAGATGATGCTGATGCCTTCGCGCTTGCGTATCTTGCCAAGTTTGCACCATCCGTAGAAAACGCGGAGCCTCGACTTCTTGGCGGCGGTCTTCTCGGATGAGTGCTTCACCTCCAGCATTGCTAACTGGTCATTGAGTAGGGTGTTCATAGTTACACGAAATGAGTGTTCAATAATTTAGGCGAGATAAACGTGTATCCCCAAACTGTGTAGATTATCATGCGTTTGCACACCGGATTAAACTCTACCTTGTATTCAAGTCCAGGAATAAACTCCATGCCATCAAGTAATAAATACTCTACACATGTTTTCATTGCCAACTGTCATTTTGGGTACACTGGAGTAATGTTTTTCTGCCCGAACTCCTGACCTATAGAAGCAAGGAAATCGTCAAGTTCTGTCAGGCTCTTCTTTCCGAAGTTTCGCAGTCTGAGAAGGTCTGTCTTGTCGTACTGCACCAAATCGCCTATGGTGTCAATGTCAGCACCCTTAAGACAGTTCAGGGTTCTTACGGAAAGGTCGCAATCCACAAGGCGTTTGCCGTACAGTTCAGCGGTCATCTGTTCCTGCGGCATTTCTTCCATGTGGAGTTTCTCCCTATAGTCCTTCAACATCGCTTCCTGACGTTCTATGACTTTTCTCAGGTTCTGATTCTCACCTCTCAATGTGAGGACTTCATCATATACCTTGCCATATACTACGGAGCAGTTTCGTATCTTGCGTAAGGCCTTCTCAAAAAGCTGCCTGACACGTTCACGGGAAAGACCGAGAACTTCACCGACATCATCATACTTTTTCCCTTCCATGACTTCGGACAAAACCATTTTCTCCCTCTCGTTCAGGGAGGGGATGCCGAGGGCGTTCACCATACACTTGATGGTACGTCTTATCTTCTCCCTGTTGAAGTGGTTCACTCTCCGCATTTCGGCGAGATCTGCATTAAGGTCCTTCAGTATGGTCTTTCTCTCTTGCAGAGCATGGTCAATGTCTGCCTCGGTATCTTTCAGCGCATAGACGGTATCGCTGTCAACATAGAGCACGGACTTTACCCTGTGGGCTTTCAGTACGCCGTTCTCTATCCAGTCGAGTATTGTTCTTTCTGGGCGGTTGAGTATCAAACCTGCCTGTTTCTTCGTTATTAAACTCATGGTTGTTACATTTTATCATGTTCATAGATTTGTTTGCCGTAAATCTTTGCAGCCCTGTATTCGAGGTTGCAGCCCTTGGAGCCTTGCCATCCGTGGTCCAGGTAGATAGCATCTGACTCAAGCACGGAATGGACGCACAGGGCAAGGGCGGAGTTCTCGTCAACATCTTCGCTGACAGGGTTGTCGAATGTGCTTACAAGTTTCCAGCCCTTAAAGGATTCATCCTCAGACAGGATTTCTTTGAGCAGTTCCACGCGGTGACGCGCTGCGCGAAGTTTCTCCTGTAGGGTTTTTTCCTTACGGGCATTGATGGGTGTGGCGATGTATAGTCTCATAACTCAATCTCCTTTATTCAGGCGCTCTTTGAGCCTTGTAAGTTTATATTCCTTCTCTGCCAGGAACTCTTCCCATCCGTAAAAGTGAGCCATTTGCTCAACCATGATGTGAACGTCTGCAAGTTCCGTAATGATATCCTCTTTTGTAGAACGGCCTCTTTTGAGTTTTGCAAGAGCATTAAGCAACTCTCCGCATTCCTCTATAAGCACCCACTCCTGAGCCTTGATACCATATTGGTTCAAAGCCTTGTTGTATAATTGGAGAACACTATCTCCGTTTTCTTTATGGTCCATAATTGTTATCGTTATAAGTGAATTATTCTCCCCATAGCTTTACAGCTAAGTTATAGTTCTTCTGTGCTTCATTAACAGCGTTCTTGGCATAGGTAAGAGAGTATGAGTGTGAGCGTTCAATTTTACCCTCTTTCATGGCTTGATGGTACGCTTTGGCTTTCTCAAGTTTCTCTGCATAGTAGTCGATACTTTCAGGCATAGACAGGTTGATGTCCTCTGTGTGGCGTTCCCACCCCTCAGCTTTGTCTCTGTAAGCCTCTGCCTTGTCCATTTCTGCAACCATCTTGCCTGTGTTGTTCCAGGCATCTTGAATCATTTTCCGATGTCTCTTCTCGCTATGATGGCCGACCTTGATAGGTTCACCGAGGGACAGGAAGTCTGCATCCTTCTCAGACTTGCGGAAATACTCTCGGCTACGTCTGTCTGCGTTGGCAGCAGCTTGCTCGTACTTTTCTGCCTTGCGTCTGGCTCTTTCCTGACAGTTATAGCCGTCTGCACGGACAATGGAGTAGAAGAAGAATCCGTCTCGCTCGGCTACGAGGTTATAGACGATGTGTTCATTCTCTTTGCCATACTTTGTAGTTACAATGATGGTCTCGCCCTTCTCATGGCGTTCATCACACTTTGCCACAAACACATTTGGGCAATACTTTTGATAAGTGTTCATTTCTTTTTGGTTTTTGGTTTAACTTGTGGTTTTCGCTATTTCTGACTATTGTCATACAATCTCTTGCATAGAGCCTCGCACAGGACGCGGCTCATGTTCACTTCTACGGCATTGCCGATGAATTTCTTTTGCTCTGACTGGGTACCGATGAGGGTATAGTCTTCTGGGAAGCCCATGATGCGCTTCAACTCTCGGACGTTCAGCATACGCATACGGATATCCGCTATGCCATACAGAGCCATAAACTCCTTGATGCTTACCGTCATTGGGCTGTCTGTCTCGTAAACCTCAATGGCTATTCCCTTTTCCGTGCTGATAAGGTAAGGGGGCATCTTATCCATTCTCGCTATGAGTGTGAAGCATGGCTTGTCTATGCTGCCTCCAGGACTGGCGAATTGAGGGTTCATCAGATAATGCCACTTTCTGTTAGCCGTAATGGTATGTGCAGGCTCATCAATGGAGCTTCCTACATTGTTGTATCCAGTGTCCATTATCCAGGGCTTTACACTTACAAGGTTATGCTTCGGGTTTGTGGTTACGGCCGGTGCTGGCTCATCAGTGCTTGCAGGTATTCAAAGTACCATAACCACCGTATCAGAAAGTTGTACGTCATTCGACAACGGAAATACACCGTTTTTTCTGGAATGTGAGGGTAGTTCCTCATACTGACAGTTATACGCACAAGCCAAATGGGGTCGTCAAGTGACCATTCAGGTTTCACACTATTGCTTAATTCTTCCATAATCACACTTTCATGTCGAAATCTACGGTAACTTCCTCTGCTTTCCCTGTAATAACATCATGGGCGTATGGGATAATGCCGCGTTTACTGAGCATGTGCCTTGTGGCAAGTTTTATCTCTGCCTTAGCAACTCGTCTCGATGGGTCGAGCATCCACGATGGATGATTGTCAATGAGGCGCAATACAACACTGGCCACCTGTTGGGCTGCCATGAAGTAACCTTCCTTGTAGCCGTTCTCATAAACTTCAAAATGTTCTTTGTTGTCCATAGTCTTGGAAATTAAGAGAGGGGCGGCAAATGCCGTCCCCCTGGTTATACGTTGTCGAATAATGTAGGCTCTCGCTCTGGAACAAGATTATCAAACAGTCCAGGAATACGAGGCTGCAAGGCTTCAAACTCCTCTCGGAAGAACTCTTCCTTGGTCCTGCCTCGCTTCTTCCCCTTCCGCGTGTGAACGTCGAAGGTGTACTCAGGAATGGGTATGGGGTTTCTCCTGACATCCTCAATCCACTTCTCGACATCTATCATCTTGCGGTCATAGATGAAGTTCTGCAGGTGATCTGCATCCCTGCACTTTCCGGCACTGCACAGAAGCAATACCGCCTTGCTGACAAAGATACGTCCTTTCGGCTCACTGCTGTTCTTGTTCACAAGTTCATGCCCCTGCCAAAGGGCTTCTATCTCTTTTGTGATGATGCCGTGGCAATCCTCCGCGCTGATGGTGTACAGCCGCTTCCAGACATAATCCCTGTAGCCGCTCGTCCACAATTCCAGCGCAAAATATCCTGCTACGGTAGCATCGTTCCGCCTGATTGCTTTCTGCATGGCGGAGCTGACTTCAAAAAAGTCATAGCCGGTCACTGTTCTTATTACCATTACTTCTCAACTGGTTTGTAATCATCAACAATGTACTCTTCAATCTCAGAATCCCACAGGTCTTTGATTTCAAAGCGGAAGGTGTCGAGGCTGCAATCATTTCCCCTGTAGTGGCTGATTCCGAACTTGTCGCTTTCGTAGCAGGGCTCAAAAGAGAACTCTCCGGTTACGCTTACAGTGGCCGTGAAATCAACTCCGTTGACGGTGACTTCAAAATCAACGTCCTCGCAGTAGTATTCATCCTCACTGCAGCAGTTCTCCAGATATTCTTCGACTTTGCTTTCAAGTGCCTTTTTGATTGGTTCTAAGTCTCTCATTTTCATTGTTTTTTAATCTTCTTTACATCTGTAAAGTTAGCATTTTTTGGCGAATTTTGCAAACAGAAACTTCACCATTTTAACACCATTTTTAGAAGGGGAACGTAGCGGAAATGTTATACTGAACAAGCTGTCTCGTCTTATCCTTTCCGTTGTTCGTCTCTCCTTTCAGGCGAATGGCGTTGCCAAAGTGTTTCCTGATTAGCAGGATGCTGCGCCTCTCCTCTTCCTGATTGCGTATGGCCGCAAGTCCTCCAGAGTTCACGAAGGTATTCTTCTGCGCGAAGTTGTACCGAATGTCGGTCAGTACCTTGCGCTCCTTGTACTTCATGTAGCAGCTTATCCAAAAATCCTCCTTGAGTCTCAGTTCCTCATTCCACCATACGTTCTTGTTGTACCGCACACCATAGGAACAGCCAGTTATCATGTGCTGTAGGCTGAGGTATGCCGTCTCGTCGTACATTACTGGTGTTACTCTGGAAGTGAACCCGAATACATGCACATCGAGCATACATGCAAGTTCGTACAGGTTGTTGATAATGCCCGTAATCTGCACGGGGTCACGAATGACACCGCTCTCGCCCTTCTCAACGAAGAGGCGCTTGCAGACATGAACATCATCGTCAAACATGAACAACTCTCCAAAATGCTTTGCCATCCAGTTGCGCTTGGGAACAAGCCCTATCACATCGTCAGGGTGACACACTATCTCACACTCAGGGTTATACTCCTTGTATATCGCCTCCTGACTCTTTGCAACGCAAATGATAGGATCTACAACAAGTTTCTTTGAGAATACCCTGTCATGCCGTTTATGGCTTGGAATAACTATCTTCAAGGACATGGCGAATATCTTTTACGTCTATGACATTACTCTTGCTGACTTTCCCCGTCTTGTAGCTCTTCATGTGCTGCATGTTCAGACGCTCACGCAGCCAGTTGGAATCTACCTCGCTTGAGGACTGTATGATAAACAACTCGTGCTTCTCGTCGTATTTCGGGATGAGGGGATATATGGCCGTATCATCGTCCATGCTCTCGAATCGTTCCCTGAAGGAGTCTTTCGGCTTCTCCTGGGCAAACTCCATTCCCCAGTCCTGAAGTTCTGACTTGTCCCACTCGTTGTCTATGATGTCTTGGTCGTTCTCGCCAAAACTCACATTGTCCTTGCTGGCGTACTCCCTCAGTTTCTTCGGGGGTGTATCCTTGTCGAGAATCTTGCAGGGTAGTTCCGTATATCCCAACTCCCTGCAGGCCCTGAAACGAAGGTTTCCACAGACAATAACATATCTACCCTCTGGGTAAGGATAGACTATCAGCTATCGCAATTCGAGCATTTCAGGACTGTCCTGTATGCTCTTCTTCATAGCCTCATAACGATAATCCCTAAAGAAACGTGGGTTCTTAGGGAGTCCTTGAAGCTGTCCTTTGTTGAAGTCCAACAAAGTAACCGGTAATAACTTTCTTTCTGTCATACTTGCTATTATTATCATCATCACTTTTCAAACTCACTCAATAGCCAGTGTAACACTCTTATTTCTTCAACTTCCTTTTGTTCTCTCTGTCGTTCTCCTCCAGTCTGCGACGCAGAAGGTTCTCAATGTTCCTTTTTCCCAAATGGTGCAGCAGTGCCACGATTAGCAGTATCATGTCTGCAAGTACGAGTTCCAGATGCGAATAGACGAATCTGGAACATTCCTTGTCATGGATAGACTTGTCAGCCTCCCTCCAAATCGTGCTTATGTACAACAGCCACGCCTTCATGGACGTGTTCCTGTTAATCTTGAACCTTTCGACCATCACTTTATAGACTCGCTCCGACAGGTGGTTAATCTTTATCATGATTCAGTCTTTCTTTAGATTATCAACTAAGGGTGCTACTTTGGTGTCCTGTTAGGGGCCGTCCCTTATCTTTGGTATTGTTTCCATACTATTTCTCTTTAGTCTCTTTCTTCTCTTTCCTCTGCAATCTCCTTTTCTCCAGTCGCTCTTTGCGCTTTGCCAGATACAGATCTACAGCCTGCCCGCCAACATAAAGCACTGCTTCTCGGATGCTGGCAGGTTGCTTGGACACTTTGTTAAGGCAAAGCATATACTCGTCAAATAACTTTTCAGTCTCCTTAATAGGGTCGCAGAATCTCTTGCTGAGCTGCTCGTAGATGTTTTTACGGTCGTATTGGGGACCGAGCTTTGCTTTCTGGACTTGAAGCCATGCTCGAAGACCTTTATATGCCTTCCTGATGTATGGCAGGAGTTGCTTCTTTGTAATGTTGGGTACTTTATCCATGGTCATTCCTCTATCTTCATTGGCATGAGCAGCATGAGCAAACTGTCATCCTCTACTCCTGCAGGTTTACAAATACACGGACGTTCAGGTGCCACCATTTCCAGTGTCACGCTGTCAGTCTCGATGTTGTTCAATATCTCTACGAAGAACGTGTAGCCGAAACCGATGCTGAAAGGCGCACCTGCATAGTCACACGCAACAAACTCCTCAGCACTGGTAGCGTTATTGCTGTCACTGCCAGTAAGGATAGCCTGATTGTCCCTCAACTCCAGTTTGATGAAGTTGCTGCTCTGGTTACAGAACACGCCGACACGCTTCAAGGCTCCTATGAGTGACAGCCTGTCAAGCTGGACGGTTATAGTCCTCTTCGGAGGTATCACGGAATTGTAGTTAGGATAGCGAGTCTCCACCAGACGGAAATAAATCGTCGTATCGCCTATGCTTATGGTCGCTCTCTGTTGGTCGTAGATAATCTCTGCGGTACCGTCCTTCTTGACTATACCCTTCAATATACTGGCAATAGTCCTTGGGAGTATGAACCCTCCCTTAATGCCTGGCTTGACATCTTGCAGCGTTTTCTTAACCAGTTTGCGGCCATCGGTGGCAACCATGATGAGGCTATCCTCCCGAACATCGAAATACACGCCTCTCTTGAACGGCATAATATCATCGTCTGCTGTCGCAACAAGGCAGTTGCTCAAGGCTGCAACAAGTTCTTTTGAGGACAAGGTTATCTTGCTGCCCTCGCTGACTGGCACGGAAGGTGGGAATACCTCTGCCTCTTGGCCTACGACTGAGAACTCTCCGCAACTGTGCTTGCCCATGAGTCCCAAGGTGGTTTCGTTGTACTCCAGTATGAGGGGCTGCTCTGGTATCTCCTTTATCGTGCTTAGTAAGGTCTCTGCATTGATACACAGACGACCTTCACCATCCTGCTCGATAAGCGGTACACTCGTAATGATGCTGTTCTCGGAATTGCTTGCGGTGATAGTCATCTTGCTATCCCTTACATCAATCAGGAAGCAGTCAAGGATAGGCATAGGGTTCTTCTTTGCGAGAACCCTGCCAGCCATTGATAAATGACTGCTAAATTCGGTACTTGATATTGTTACTCTCATTTTGTTTGTGATTTTGTGGTTTACATTTTATCTACGCCTTCGGGAACAGTCTCGTCAATAAACATCTCATCCTCTATCCCGTCAAAGAGGGTGGGCATATCTACTTGCTCGGAAGCGGCCTTGCAGTAAGCTGCACCGTCGAGGAAGTAGGAGGGGTTAAGTTCGCACGCTACAGCCTTGCGCCCTTTCATGATCGCCCGATACGGAACAGTCATCAGACCTCCGAAGGGGTCACACACTACATCACCAGGGTTGCTCATCTGCTCAATGACTCTGTCAACGATGTCAAACTGGAGGGGACAAAGGTGCATTTCCTTCCCCTTGCTCCACTGGCTACCGTTCAGGGTTCTCATTCTGGTTATGTCTGCCCATACATCATCGCTCCACGACTGGGGCTGCAACAGCATGAAGCCCGATGGGAGTTTCCCATGGAGTTCCAACGTCTCTGCAACGCTTACGACATACTCCCAATCCCAGACCTCTGTCTGCGTGTATTTCTTGAACCACTGGAAGATGTCCTTGCAGTTGAGGCTTGCAACCTCTTCGGGTGTCATAAGCCTGTTTCCGTTGCTCCTTGTGCCACCGTGAGCGTCCAACTGCCAGCGGGCACGGCTGTAGCCCTTGTCGTTGTCCCATGTCCGCGTCTTCTCGTCGTACCACTTCTTTTCCTTCACTACAGGAATGTCGGCGTATGCGTTGGTCCTGTCAGTGGAAGGCTTGCGGAACAATAGAAGATACTCAGGCATACCAACACCCATCTTGGTACCGTCCTTGCACTGCTCAGTCCATCCGAGGCGGTAGGTCTGATTATTCTCCCTCACTACGTCCGTGAGAATCGTCTTCATACCCATGTAGGCAAAGCCGTGTTTGGTGTAGTGGCTGATAGCGTCACAATGGAAGGGATACACAGTCTGAACACCCATGCCGCTCAATCCCATGGGAACGATGCGGTCTTTGACATGAATGGCGCAAATGCGACCTGGCTGTAGTATTCTGTACAGGTTTGGAGTAAGGTAGTCCATCTGCTGCCAGAACTCCTCGTTTGACTCGCTATGCCCGAAGTCCGCATAGTTCGGGCTGTACTCATACTGGGTACTGAAAGGAATACTTGTAATGATGAGGCCTACGGAGTTGTCGGGATGCTTCTCTTTGTCCGCGAACTCCGGCACGTTGTCATTATTGACTATCGTATAGTCATCGGTCTTAATCTCTACTCGCTCAACGCCCATCTTTCGGGCAAGCGTCTGTGCCATCTCTGAATGGGAGAGGCCGTATTTCTTGATTATCTCTGTCATTTTGATAATTAGTTTATTGTGGTTCTCCCACTTTGTTTCAAGAGCTTTGCGCACTGAACGCTCTGCCTCTGTGTAGATAAGGTCAACCCTTACCGTCTTAGTCTGAAGGAATCTCTGCAGACGGTGTATAGACTGGATAAAGTCATTGAACTTGTAGCCGATACCCAAGTATATTGCCCATGAGCAATAGCGTTGGAAGTTACAGCCGCTTCCGGCAATGACTGGCTTTGCTGCCAACTCTGGTATTCTGCCATAGCTGAAATCAAGGATAGCCTTCTCGCGCTTCTCGTAGTCCTGACTGCCATAGATGCTTACAACTCCAGGAACAGCCTTCTCTATTGCGTGACGCTCACTTTCAAGGTCGTGCCAGATGATACGGTGCGCATCAGGGTTTTCCGCTCTCAGTTCAAGCATCTTGTCTATACGGTCTTGCAGGGAGTCTCGCTTCTCCTTGGCTGTCTGCTGCAATCCCATAGCCTCTTCCTTGAACAGAAGAAACTGGCCGCTCTTATCCATTCCTGCCTTCGTGTGGTCGCTCGGAATCTCGTGCCAGCGTAGGTCTAAGTTTGGGAGTATGTAGCCTTCATTGTCCGCTTCGTTCTGTGTGATGTCTGAGGGCTTGCTGACAAACAACGCCCACGAACTTACCCACAGCCAGAACTCTTCTTCCTTGTGAGCATGTAGTGTGAGGTGATCTGCGTGCGTAGAATCACGTTTGAAGAACCTTGTCTTTGCCTGACTCACATCCATGATGCCGAGAAAGTCAGCGTATGCAAGCAGTTCTATATACTCGTTAGGAGAGGGGGTAGCCGTTGCCACAAAGCGGTACTTGATTTGCTCTGCACCGCGTCTGTCACCCATAGGGCCTGCATCACCGGTGAACAGCTTCATGAACTCACGGAAGGTCTTCGTACCTCCGAACCCTCTGAGCACCGATGCCTCGTCAAGGCTTGCCACAACGAACTTGGTAGGGTCAAGCCTACCGTCTCGGACACTCTCATAGTTGGTGAGGTATATGCCATCCTCCCCAATCTCTTCCGTGCGACGGATGAAGCGGGGCAGCTTGTCATCGCTCCAGCCTAAGATGTTACGCGCATCCTCCACGAACTCCTGACGTACCGAAAGGGGACAGCATATAAGACCTTTGCCCCCCCCAACCTTGGAAAGGGTAATTCTCACTGCCTCCAACTGGGTAACGGTCTTGTGAAGTCCGAAAGAGGCGAAGCAGGCTCTCTTGCCACCTTCTACCATCCATTTTACCATGAGTTTGTTATGAGGCTTGATGTTCGGGTTTATCTCATCAATGCTCACTTCAAACCCTTGGTTCTCGGATATGCGTATCTTCGATTTTAGGAACTCACTATATTCTTTCATACTGTGCAAAAAAAATAAGTGGGGAGCCCTTTAGGACTCCCCTGTGATTTTCTTAACTTCTACATTGTAACCAATCTCTTCAAGCCTGAGCTTTATTTTCTCGCTCCGCTTCTCGAACTGGTCTGCGTATTTCTTCGCCATCTCCTCGAACGGCTTGGGGTATGCTATCTTGAAGCAATCCCTCATGGCTCGCTGGGCAAGTTTGTTGTAGGTAGCCTTGTCATAAATGACTTTGTTCATGAATGCTCGCTGCCACCTTACCATGTTCTCCTCAGTGAGGTTGTTCTTGACGTAGGCGATAATCTTCTCTTGGTCGCTGTACTCGGTTGCTCCGCTCTCACGGATAATCTCAGAACCTGCATTGAGAACGATGAAGCACCAGAAGAACAACTCTTCCTTGTCGGCAAGTTTGCCCTTGCGCTCGCTGTACTGCTTTTCTGTACACCATTTGCGCAGCTCTTCGTTGGCATCATTGTTCATCCTGTCAACGAGTTTGCCGTACTTCTCTGCAAGCCCGCGTGCTTCCCTTTCAATCGGGTCCTCTTCTGGATCTGCATCTTTCTGACCCTTGATGTAGTAGTAGCAGGTATCAACGTCAAGGTTCCAGGCATTGCCGAGGGTAATACACTCGATTACCTTCTCTTGCTTCAGCAGCTTGGGAATACGGTCATCGTCACCGTAGTATTTACACTGGCCGTCGAAAGCATCAGACTTGGCAATCATGTAACCCTTTTCGCGTACCATCTCCAAGAGGGCCTTGCGAATCCTCTTCACGTTGTCGTAGCCGTACTGCTCATCACCGTCATCAACGATAACGACATTGCCGACCTGTATCTTCTTGCCTTCCTTGGTGAGGCGGTCATCGTATTGCTCTATCTTGTGGAACATGAAGGCAGCAGTCTTCTTCTCGAAGCATTTGCGGTCAGTGCATCGGTGCTCTCCCTTCATGGTGTAGAACAGACAGCCAGCGTTGCCGGTGTTCATGCAGCAGTTCGCGCACTTCTCAAAGCAGGTGTTCCATTCCTCTGTAGGAGGCTGCGTCTCATCATCTTCGTTATATTCCAGAAATTCCGCATTTTCAAGGCTCATGAACTCTCTGGTTATCCAGTTGTTTATCTCCCGAATGTCTGCGTAGATGTCGGCAGGTTCGCGGTATCTCGACTTGAGGCCTTCAAGATACTTGTTCTGCAAGTCCTCTGTCAGCTTGGCAAGCATAATTGCACCAGCAATGGGAATGTTGCCGCTTGTCGTAAGTTCTTTCAGGGGAGTAATAAGGGTGTTGAGCTTGATACGCTCCTGGACAAATCTCTTTGGCTTGCCGAACCTTGCGGCTATCTCATCTATGCTCTTGCCGGACTTGACAAGTTCTCCGAATGCGAAGGCCTCCTCTATGGGGTCAACATCCTTGCGCTGCAGGTTCTCGGTTATCATAGCCTCGTATGCCTCTTCGTCAGTCATTTCCTTGACGATGCAGGCAATGGTCGCTTTGGTATCATCACCTGCGTTCATACGGACAGCCCTGTAGCGTCTCTCGCCGCATACGACTTCAAAGTCAATGTGGGTTGTGCTGCCGTCCTTGTTGAGGACTTCTAAATCCACAGGGCGTACAGTGATAGGCTGCAAAAGTCCCTGTGCCTTGATGCTCTGTGCAAGTTCTGCAAGTTCTTCCTTGCTGATTGTCTTGCGAGGGTTGCGCGGAGAGGGGTTTATCCTTGAAACCTCAATCTCCATCAGTTTCGATTTAATTTCCATTTTGAATAACAATTAAAGAGTTTAACTTGTGTTTTGTAAATCTTGTTTACATCTGTAAAGTTAGCGTTTTTTGACGAATTTTGCAAACAGAATCTTCGCCACTTTAACACCTTAACATTTACTGACATTTTGGTATCTTCCTTATCCTGTAGAACCCTTTCTGCTCACCTTCAAGCAACACTGGGTATTTTGGATCGTCGGGGCTGATGGTGACAGGCGAGGTGTAGTTGACGGTCATATACCGAGTCATACCGAAATACTCCTGTATGCGGTGTATGAAGTTGTAGTCTCTGATGTTCCAGGATAATTCCAGTCTATCCTCTCCGGCTCCTGCCAGTGAGGGGGACAAGGTTGTAGGACTTGAATCTGTCATTGATACGATAATTGAATCTTTGCTTGAAATCTTCCACGTCGTAGTTAGAAGTGAGGTGGGTCCTGATATACCACTGCTGATATACCTCATACCGTGCGTACAGGAACTCATCAACAACATCCCTGATATCCGTGCCGTAGGACTTCTGCGACTCAACCTCCAGACCGATGTCGTTAAGGCATAGGGCAACAGGCTCACACTTGCCATTCTCCTTGTTCTCGTTGAACGTGAACCAGTTTATATGGCTGTTTATCTTGTAATAGTTGATGAGCCTTGTCATAGAGGTATTCTCAAATTGATGCCTGCTTTTGAAGCGTCTGAGGTATTCAGCGAATATCTCCATGAGCACCGTCTTGCCCGTTCCTGCTTCGCCTACAATCAGAAGGTTCTTACCAAGCGAGTGGTTCATGCTCGGAAATACTTCTTCACATTCCCTGCAGTCGTTGAAGTAAAGGAGCAGGAATCTTATCACATCGGCATTTCTTTCGTCAATGATGAACCTCCTACCTTCACGGCTGAGTATTGCATCACCGATGTTCTTGATGAATGCCAGGTGCTTTTCGTACTCGGATGGTGTTAGCAGGTCGAACTTAGAAACCTTTGGTATAATCTTTTGGAGTATCATCCTGCTCGTTACATTCACGAACTCTGGGTTGAGGGAGCATTTTTCCTCCTCCCCCTTCTTTAGGTACTCCAGTTGTTCGTCCGTAAGGCCGAAGATTTCTTGCATCGATTTCGGTTTGTCTTCTTTCTTGTTCTCCATTTTTCAATGCTAATGCTTTGTCACTAATCCATAAATTCGCTCTCGACTCCCAGTCTTGTATCTTACGGTTGGAAGTTCCCATCCACCCTACAGAATCAAAGTGGTAGAAGAATAGTTCCGCTTCGGCTTTCCATTCCGGCAGCTTATCGGATGCGTACTTCTCAAAGAAAGTTACAACTTCCTCAATATCCTTTGGAAGATGAGGCTCTACAGGGTTTCTCTTTTTCTTTAGTGGCGGAGCCTCTTCTGAAAAAAGAGTAAACTGTCCATTCGCGCACATGGGCGTATGCGCGGATATAGTGTGAGCGCTTTTCTTTTTTTCTTTTTTTTCTTTTATAGGGGGTGCAGGGGGAAAAGTTTTCTTTTCTTGCTTTTCTTCTTTCAATTCCTCAAAAGGTGTTCCCGTGGGAACCCCTTTTTTTGAAACATCAGATTGGATATTTACTGATTCTAAGGTAGTTACGTTTGAAAAGGTGTTCCCGTGGGAACCCCTTTTTTTCTCTAAAGGTGTTCCCAAACGTACCCCTTTTTCCTCAAAAGGTGTTCCCGTGGGAACCCCTTTTTTTGAAACATCAGAACGTCCTTCTATTGAATAAGAGGATATTCCACCCCTGCCATTACCAACGTAATAGCGTATAAGACCAGCATCTACAAGAGCGTTTCGAGCAACCCTGAAGTTTGTGGGTCTGCACTTCAACCTCTCAATCAGTTCTTCGTTGGAGAGGCTGAACGTGTCAGGCCAACCATAACTGTTGCAGCGGTGAAGTAGGTACAGATAAAGCAACGTTTCCGTACTGGAGAAATCTTTATCCATGTCCCAAAACCTTTCGAGAAGCTCTTGGTATTTCATAGCCTTGCCTTCCTGTAGGTCTCGTAGTTATCCACAAGGTCTGCGAGGTATTCTAAAGGCCGTATATGAGCGTACTCGCATACACCTCTCACGAACTCCTCAATACCATGGCAGACTATGTACTTATAACCTGCTTCCTCGACCTGAGACTGAAAGGTCTCTTGTGCCTTGCTCTGCCTTCCAGCGGACTTCTGGCCTTTGACCTTTGGAGTCTTCATCTCGATAAGCAAAGCACCATAACCACCCCTCTTGTGTAGTAGGATAAGGTCGGGCGCACCTGCAAGGGCTCCTTCGTACTTCCTCATCGCACCGCTCTTGCCAGTTCTGTCACCACCGTTAGGGATGGCAAACAGAAGGTCTTGCTTGCTTGGGAACTTGCTACGGAACCATGCTACACATGAGTGCTGTATCTGTGCTTCACTCATGATCGCTTCCTGTTTCTTGATTTCTTTATTTTCCATATTTTTCTGATATTTCTTCGCATTCGTTGAGCAGCTTGGCTATCTTCTTCATCCTGACCTCGCAGTTCTTAAAGGCTGCAATGGTCATCCATTCCTTGCCAAACAATGTCAGCTCTTTGTGCTGAACGGCACATAGACCGCTGCGCAACTTGACGAACTTGTAACTGTTAGCCATCTCATAGTTTGTCTTTGAAAAGGTTCATTGTGATATTAACCATATCCTCATCAATCTGAGTCGTGGTACCCGTCACACCGTCTGCTATGCTTCTCTTCGTCTGTATGAGGTCGTACATATCCTTGTCGATAGTATTCTCTCCCAAGAAATAGTAGCAGTTGACGTTATTCTTCTGCCCGTTGCGGTGCGCTCTGTCCTCTGCCTGTTCGCAGTCTGCGTAGGTCCAGGGGAACTCAATGAACGCCACACGCGATGAGGCTGTCAGAGTGAGGCCGGTACCGCCTGACTTGTAGTTAAGAATGATGAGCCTTGTGTCAGGGTTCGTCTGGAACCTGTCAACGGCCATTTGCTTCTGCTCGATGGTATCGCTACCCGTGACGGTAACGGCATCAGGAAAGTGCTTCTTCATTTCCTGCACAACATCTTTAAGGTAGGCGAATAGTATCAGCTTCTCGCCTCCGTCTATGATGTCATGCACGAAGTCTGCAACAGCCTTTATCTTGCCCCTGGCCGCTATCGCTTTGAGCTTTCCCATCCTGACCATGACTTCACCCCTCATGGCACGCTGCACCTCCTCATCGCTTGCGTTCTTGTACTGGCGAAGGTATTTGATTAAGTCCATTTCGCAGGTCTCATACTCACGTCTTGTACTGATGTCGCAGATGATGTACTGGCGCGTCTTCTCCGGCAACTCTGTAAGCACCTTCTGCTTCTCACGCCTGAAGAAACATGAGTTCCACAGCCTCCAGTTTAACTCCCTCGTATTGGAAGAGCGCTTTGGGCCGTCGCAGAAGCGTTTCATAAAGTGGGTGTAGCCGCCAAAGTCTTCAAGCTTGTTCAGTATCTTCAACTGCTGCACAAGGTCTGTATTATCGTTCACTACTGGAGTACCAGTGAGAGCGAACACAAAGGGCTTGCCCTTGCAGATGCCTTCAACGTACTTTGCTTGCTGCGTCTTGGAGGTCTTGCACTTGTGGGACTCGTCTATGATAACCGTCTTGAACAGGTTGATACGCTCGTCGAAGATGATGTTTCGCAGTGACAGCTTTGCCGCTGGCAACACCTTCTTGACAAAGAACTTCTTCAAGGACTCATAGTTTGTTATGAATACGTTGCAGAGGTTGTCCCCGTCCTGACGCTTTACCATGATGTAGTTGTGCCAGGTGTCGCGGTTCCTATCGTCAAGGATGATGGCATCCATGCCGCTGAACTTCTTGAACTCTCGCTTCCAGTTTACTTTCAGGGATGCGGGACAGATTACCAGACATGGGAAGGACTCTCCGAATACGGCACGTTCCTTGTGAGCCTTAACGACTGCACAAATGGCCTGTAGCGTCTTACCGAGTCCGGGCTGGTCACCGAATATGCACCTCTTATGATTGAGCGCGTATGCTACACCCTCCAACTGGTAGTTATAGGGCTTCAGCAGCATGTAGTGCTCACCTACAAGTGGTGTAAGTTCTGGTATCTCGAAAGTAATCTCCTCTTTTATTTCACGTTCAACAATCCTTTCGCAGTAGCGGTTTGCAACTGCCCACTGAGCAAAGGCATGAACATACCAGTCTGCCGGCTTGCCAGGAGGATAAAGAGGTGAATCCTTTACAATAAGCCACGCCTTGTCTGCTCCATCGTAGCGTGGCTTACTGGGTACTCTCTTTATTACTTCTATGAGTTTCGCATTGTACTCGAACTGAATCTTGTACTTGCTCGGCATTGAAGTAATATAGATTGGCTTCATCTCTTATGATGCTTTCTCCAACTGCTGTTCAAGGGGTTCAGACTCTCCTGCTTCACCATCGCCTCCGAATGGGTCTTCCGTACCTTCAAAGTCGAGGGTAGTCTGCACGGCAGAATACTTATGTTCCGTAACGTACAGTTTAGCCTCTTCAATGACAGCATCTACAGCCTCGTTCAAATCGGCAAGCCTCTCGTAGTTCTCAGCTTCCTCGTCAAGGGTGACAGGCGGCGTGTTGAGGCTCAGGACCTTGTTCGTTACTACGAGCGTCCTACGTCCAGAAAGGACACACGACACGAAAGAGTCCGCGCCGCTGATAGTCACGCCTACAACATCCATGCGCCTTACGAGATCTGCGTTTTCCTCGGACTCTGGATGCTCCCAGTCGTACTTGTCAGCTTCTTTCTGTTCGGTAAGGTCGCAGAGGAATGGAACAAGCCGCTTCATGGCAGCCCTGAAATCCGAATGTGCAGGGTTGGCACCTTTCAATACCACTTCGTTGCCCTCACCATCGGTATAGGCAACTTCAAGACATCCGTTCTTGATTAACTTTGCTTTCTTAATAATCATGACAAAAAAATTTTTTGAGTGAAAAAAAAGAGGAGCATCACTTATTGCGATACTCCTTAATGAAATCTTCGTAGAACCTATCAGCCGGAAGCGGAAGTTGTATGCCTAACTCTGAAGCCGCGTCCGCCTGTATCAGGTTAAGGAATTTGGTCATCTGTATAGTCGTAAGACTGGATGAGGAACCCTTCACCATTATCTCATTGTTGCCTATCTTCACAGGCCTTGCAAGGTACTTCGAGCAATAGTAGTCGTATATGTCCTGTTTCGGTTGTCCCGTCTCCTGACTTATACACTCCATCCACATCCACATGAGCGAGTTCTGCGCTACAGTCCTCGGCTCTTTCTTCCGCGAAATGGTAAGGTCGTATGTTCCGTTCGTCAGTTTGGAGCAGAGATATTCCAACGATTGTTCCATACTGACCTTGCCATCCTTCTTGATAAGTTGTGTAGTCACCATGTTACGGCCAAGGCTTTTGGTCCACAGGAACAGCCTGCGAAGGTTGTCCGAACACTCCTACTGGTGCTTGTGGCGCAGGAGCTGCAGGGGCTGGTGCAGGGGCATACGGTTGCTGCACTGGAGCCTGACCGTACTGTGGAGCAGGTGCATACTGAGGTGTTTGCGGAGCGGGTGCGTACTGGGGTGCAGGTGGCTGCTGAACGTAGCCCTGTTGAGGCATTACTTGCTGAGTCTGAGCCTGTGCCTTTGGTGTCAGCAGTTCGAGCACGTCACAGCGGACTTCCGTATAAACCTTCTTCTGTCCTGACGCATCCTGATACTCCCCTGTATAGGTCGCACCCTCGATATAGACCTTGTCGCCTTTATGAAGGTATTGCTCGGCTATCTCTGCCTTCTTTCCACGGCAAAGGATATTGAACCACTCCGTATGCTCTGGAACTTGTGTCCCGTTCTGCATAGTGTAACCTTTCTCTGTGACGGCTACAGAAAAGCGGCAAGCCTTAGAGCCGTCTGGAAAACTGCGAACATCGGGGTCTTTCCCCAAGTTGCCAATTAGAATCTGTTTGTTTACGCTCATTGTTATTTAAGTTTAAGGGTAAATGCTCCAGCCCTTACCGACTGCTTGATATACTGCTCGTACAGATCGGCATGGTCTTTCCTGAATTTCGTTGTGTCAAAGGTATTGGTAACGCTGTCCTTTGCTATGGTAGCAATGAACTTGCCGCCGTCCCAACTCTTGATGCCGTGCTCAAGCATGGCGTTCTTTAACTGGACTTTCAACTCTTCCAGTCGCTTCTTTGCAGCCGTCTCCTCTTCAAGGATGGTGGCTATGACATTGATAACCTGCTGAGGTAAGAGGTTTACCTCCTGAGTGGCTACAGCCGTGCCAGCGTAGGCGAATCTCGACTTGTCACCGACATCATACACGAAGCCGTGCTCCGTAAGTTCATAGGTGCAGTCAAGCAGCTGCGCGATGAGGCTGTCATCTTTGCGCTCTATTTCCCACTGCTTGCACTGGGAATCTCGGAACCAGTTGCCAAGCAATCCCTCAACCTTCAAGGTCGGGTTCTGCTTCTCGAACAGGAAGGCATAGCAACTAAGCTGCCAAGACAGGTACTCAATGAGAGCATCTTCACCACCAGGAAATAGGTCGAGGTTGTTTGTCTTGGTGTCAACAAGCCAGATGCCTCCGCTCTCTTTCTTCTGCCAGACATTATCAATGTTACTTGCGTACATGAGGTTGTCGCTAACGGTGTACTCATTATCCACAGGCTCGTAGCCCTCGCGGAGCATGATGTAGTTCTCCAACTGGGCAGATACGTCAAGGTGTCCGTTCAGAGGAAGGTCGTACTCGGTTATCTTCTCGCCTGTCTTGTCGTACTTCTCAATGGAGTTATGGACCGCCGTTCCCTTCTCTCCAGCCTTGGGGATAAGGAAATCCTTTACATAATCACTCGCATCAGCATACTCATCAAGGCCGGTAGCGGCCTTGATGAGTGTTGTGATGCCTGATAGCTGAACACCTTGCAGGAAATACCCGTGTGGGTGCTCGCTGAACTCTACTTGACTCTTGACTAACTGTATCATGCTGCAAGGGTGTTACGTTTGTTGACAATAGCGTTTCCGAAAGGAGTGTTTTGAGCAATGGTGGCGGGCCAAATGTCAGTCCAACGCTGAATGAGAATCTCTATGTCATCGTTGGTGCTGCATTTCTCCAACTCTGCAATGCCGAAGCCAGATGCCTTCTGGAACAATGTGTTTACAAGTTGCTCATTGTCCTTCAAGGTCTGATGCTGCTTCATCAGTGAACTCCAGTAAGCCATCAGTTCGTCAATGCTCTCCTTTGCGTTCATGTCGTTGATGAAACCCTTCAACTGAGCACCATTGATGCCGGACTTTGAACTTCCTGCACCAGACTGGGATGCTGGCTTGGCTGCTGCCTGCTTTCCGTTGTTGTACTCAACCTGATTACCACAAGCGGCATTGGCATCATTGTCTTCATCGGCAACAATACCGAGGATGGCGCAATAGGCATAACGCTTCAGATAGGTAATCATGGAGCCTATCTGCTGAAAGGCGTTAGAGGATAGTGTGCCTTGATGGAGCGGCAACTGCGATGTTACGAACTCTCCTGACGAGTGGGCAAGGGTAGTCACAAGGACTTGTCCTTGGATTGTCTGAATGACTGCGAGACCGTTCTTCTGCAACTCAGGTGCGGCCGCACTGATGCACGCAGCGAGATCTGCGTACTGGAACGTGTACGAGCGGCCGTCCTTCGTGGCGACTTTAACGGACTTGCTCAACTTGGGCTGCTTGAGGCTCCCTTGGAACTTTGACAGAGCTTCGGCGAGTTTGCCGATTGTTTCACTCTGCATTGGAATCATTTTTTCTTCCATTTTGATTAAGATTTAATTGTTTAACTTGTGTGAGAATGAATCTCTTTTACATCTGTAAAATTAGCGTTTTTTGTCAAGATATGCAAACGGAATCTTCACCATTTTAACACCTTAACTTTTACTAACATATAGTGGTTTGTCGGCAATTCCGACATGCCTTTTCAAAAAACCTGCACCACCTTCACAGATGATGCAGGACAATGTTTTATCGCCTATAAAAGATTGATTGATTTGGCAGACAATAAAACTTGACATTCGCTATACTCGCGTACCACTAATGTCACGGTTTGAATTTTCAAGCTTATGAAAATCGTGGGCAAACAGGGACTCGAACCCCTACCTCCCTTCCAGCACTAACAGGTACACAGGAATCACACTGGAACGAATTTGCCCGTTAGGGAGAGGCGGCAACCTCTCCCCGTCCTGAATTAAATAAAATCAATCGAGGTTTGACACCCTATCCTCACGGACCAGATTGTCAACCGTCTTCTGCATCCAGTCTGGTATCAACAAACGGTGATACTTCAACAGGAATGCAGAATATAATAGACCGATGAGGTTCACGAGGTATGGACCATTGTCAATATCAATGAAACTCAACAGTGAATAGCCTCCTTCGCAGAATATCAAAAAACATGGTAGGTACACGATAGACATCCATACGATTGAAATAATAATCTTCTTCATAGCTGCTCCAAATTAAAAGTCAATAGATTCTACCTCCTTAGTCTTGGGGTTCTTGATGCGTAGTGTGATTTCGTGGCGGCTGATATATTCCTCTGTCAGGGTCTCACGCACGTTCTCACGTAATTGCTTCAATACCTTGTTCCGAGTAGTGTCGGCAGCACCCATAAGCCTGTTAGGATGGGTGAACAGGTTACCGTCAACGTAAACGGAACCTGTGAATCGTTGTGCTAATGTATTCATGTTTTATATATTGTTGGTTTAACTTGTGTTTTATCGGCGGTTCTTGCAGTGTACTAACACCTGAGGCGCACACACGAACCATTTGCCGTTCTGCTTGTAGCATGGTTTGTTTGCCTGAACTTTCTCCGCTGCAATGAGGCTCTCCAGTTTGGAAGTACCGCCTACTATGTGTGCGGCAAGTTCCTTGCTGAATGTCTCATGCTCGAATGCCAGCAAGATGTTCTGGAGCATCGCTGACTGGGTGGCAAGCGGAACATTGTCTAAACTTACTCTCATAGCATAAACTCCTTTCTCCAGTGGTTCATACTTCTGTCACGGATGATGGAGACGAGTTTCCTGAGCAGCTTGCGCTTGCTCACGGCATCCTGGCTCCATATCTGCCAGTCAGATTTCTCCAGTTGCTCGGGCGTAGGCTCGAACACGTAGCCGATACCTCCCTTGTGTATCTGACTACTCAGTTTCTTGAAATTAATCATTGTCGTTAAAATTAAGGGGTGTAGTGGCCATGCGTGTTCCGATGTGTACGCTTACAAGCCTCCGCTGAGGCTATGGCCAAGGCAGGAACGGTTTGAAAATGTGGAAAACCTGCCTTATATTTTAATAATGTGTTATCTACTCCGCTGCTCTCTGCCGGGCAGCTCGACGTTACTCTTTACGACCGTCCCCTCTCTTTGGGTTACAATGGTCGCTGCTCCGGGGAACATTCAGCCCCGTCTCACTCCGCCCCTATCTACCCTTAACGAGCCTTGCCCGTGTTTATGTAGCTTTGGCGTCCAATGGCGAGCTCTAAATATGTTTGATTGTAACAGTCTGTCAAAGAACTCTTCTTCAATGGCGGTCATGCCAGGACTCGAACCTGCTGCACCCCTCTTGGTGCATACCTGCGAACACGCAAATTAGCATCCGCTTGTTACAATCAAGCCGAGAACGAGAGTTTTTGAAAGATTTGCTTGGGAAATTGCCGTTTTTGTCATAACTTTGCCCTCGATTGATTGATTTGATACCGCAAAGGTATAACATTTGGCGCAATTATTCCAAATTTTTTTGGAGAAAATTGCAACATCTGGCGCAATTTTGTGAAAAATAACGCCATTTGACACAATTTTTAACTTAAAAACGGTTTGAAAAATGGATACGAAAGACTTTAGACAAGATGTTTTTAATCGGCTTGTCGAATTCAAAGAGCAAACAGGCTTGACATTAAATGCGTTTGCAGGAGGCATCGGGATGAAGCACGCAACCCTCCACAACCAGTTTCACGGCAAAAGAGACCTGTCTCTTGAAACTGTCATCAACACCCTTGCTAATTACGGAGAACTATCGGCAGAATGGCTTTTGCGTGGGAGCGGCAACATGTATCTTGTTGAGCCATCTGTTACAACTGACGAAGCAGAACAAAAAAATGATGCCCGTCTTGACACTCTTATTGACACAATAAAATTGCTGCAAGAGACCATCAAGACAAAGAACGCCACAATAGACGCTCTTCAGGACGAACTGGCCCAGTATAAGAACAAATCAAAGAAAGCATGAAAAAGGCAATTACACTAATGGCTGCTTTCTTCATGCTCGCAGCTTGTTCTCGTGTGCAAGACTCATCGGAATTGAAAGAAAAAGAACGTGAGGCTTTGGAAAAGATAGTTTCTGACTATAACGATGAAGATTCCGACATAAAGGCTGAGTACGACGAAAAAAATAATTGTATATCACTATCTTGGAAGTGCGAAACGCTTACTGCAAGTTATGACCTACACTTCTGGAACTTGTTGTCAGAAAAGCCTACTTCGTATGCAGACGGCTTTAGGATAAGTGTGGTGCTTTTCTACAAGGGTGTCACCAAAATTGATATGCTGGAGTTTAATTATGAAGGAATAAAGTTTAAGGTGTTCCCGTTTGTATCAGAAACTATAGACGATAGAGGTATTGCGATGGCGGGTTTCCACGCCTCAGACGATAGTTCTGTAGAATGTTTCAAGATGCTATCCAATTTGTCAGGTTTGGTAACAGGGAAAATACATACTAACAAGGGTCCTATTGACATACCTCTTAATGATGTTTTTAACCTTAGAGGGATGGCGCGAAGTTATATAATAGACGGTGGTAAGTTTGAAAAATAATTATTAACTCAAAAACGGTTTGAAAATGGAAAAACGCAAATTTGTTTCCGATTTATTGTCGGGCTGAAAAATCAAATGAGTCCAGATTTGCGAGTTTTCCCGCTTTAGAGGCAATTTTGTTGCAAAAAATGTGTATCTAAGCATCAAAAATTGCCATAAATAACGGAAAACACGCAACTATACGGACTTTAGAGAGTAACCTATTAAGAAAACGAGCCATTTTTGACCCTTATCGTATTGTCGGTTTATGGTCGTTTTGGCTCAAAACATTTACTTTTTATTGTCGGAAATTTATGGCAAATCTTAGCGCAGTAATAGTACCTGCAAAGGTACTCAAAGGTGGGAAACATAAAATCAGGATCGCCGTGTCCCACAATTCAAAAACACGGTACATCGTAACAGACATCATCATCGACTCTGACAAGGAGTTTAAGGACGGGCGCATAGTCAAGCGTCCAGACGCAGCCATCAAGAACGTGAAGCTTCGCGGACTACTTGACAAGTATCAGGAAGCGATGGATAACCTCTTCTTCATCGAAAGCCTCTCATGTGAGGAACTGGTGGCACAACTGAAGAACAATGACAGGTACCGGCATCGTACCGTCCGCTCTATCTTCAACGAATACATCTCAGTGAAGAATGTCAAAGCCTCAACACTGGCAAACTATGAGACTACGATAGCAAGCATACTCAAATACCTTGGGGACGAAATGCTCATGGAGAATGTTACCTACTCCACAGTCATAGGACTGGAGAAATACCTTGCAGACAACGGTAACTCATCAACCACCATCAGGAACAGGCAGCTATTCCTTATGATGCTATACTTCTTCGCGCAGAAGTGTATGTACATACCCTACAAGACCGACCCTTGGTTCGGCTACAAGTTCCCAGAGGCTAAGGTTCGGGATGCCTGGCTTACTACGGAAGAGGTGGCGAGGATAAGGGATGCCTCATTCAAGCAGCGGCAACGCAGGTTCTCTCGAGACATCTTCATGCTGTCCTACTACCTTGGAGGAATAAATATGACCGACATACTCAAAATCAACTTCAACGAGTGCGGCAAGCATATCATGTATGAACGCTCCAAGACTGACAGGATGCCAAAGATAAACAAGTACGTTGAGTTTGACATGCCTGATGAGGCTTTGGAAATCATCAACCGCTACAAGCAGCCTAACGGATTGCTGTTCCCAGCCTCATCTATGAGAGAAAGAAAGTTCCACCAGATGCTCGACTACAACATGAAGCGCATAGCGGAGGACTTGGGGCTTAATAGGCTCATCTTCTATTCTGCCCGCAAATCGTTCGCACAGCACGCTCTCGACCTCGGTATAGAGCAATGTACCATAGACTTCATCTTGGGCCACAAACTGAACAAGAGGGGGACAAGCTTGTACAATTATATAAGGGTTACGCCTGAACTTGCAACAGTAGCAGTCCAAAAAGTTTGCACAAGTCTGAGAAATGTCGTACCTTTGCAAGCGAATCAGTAAACATACCATTTTGGTTGACTGGTTTAACTTGTGTGGCACTGGGGGTGGTTCCCCAGTGCTTTTTTTGTACCCTCATGCAACCTTTCCAAAAGTTATGAGTATCCTAAGTAGAGTACCCCAATAGCGTAGATGATATTGTGTGGTTGAGGGGTACTTCGGGAGGCTGCGTGTATCTGTGCCGTGCAGCCTCCTTTTTCTTTTGTGTGAGCCTCATCAAAAAGGGTGCCAGTCCGTGAAGATGGCACCCTCTCATAATACATACAACAACACTATTCTGTGAAGGGAATGTCGTTGAGCCTTCTCAACCAGCCCTTCAAATACTTCTTGTCCTTTGGACGCTTTTCGGCAAGGTTCCTGAAGAACTGCTCCCTGCTCTTCCTGATGTGCTCGAAAAGCCACCTTGGATTGTCTGTATTCAGAGCTGCCAATGTCTTAGGGCCTACGATACCGTCAGCCTTTAGGGACAGGCATCTTTGCAGTGCCTTGATGCCTGCAAAACCGCTTCCCCAAAACCAATCCAGTACGATGTGGGCAACGGACTGGCTGTTTATCTGGTCACACTTCATCTTGTCCCAGAATCGGCTTTTAAGCACGTCAAGCCATACATTGTAGGTAAGGGCTTTCTTCATGTCTGCCTTTGTGGGGTCAGGCAATCTCTTAGCCCTGCAGTATGTGCGATACGTGGAGTGAGTAACACCGCAAATGGTGTAACCTCCACTATCGTCTGGATCGTCGGTTATGCCTCCCTTTGAAGCCTTGCAGCGGTTGTAGTATGCCTCGTTAGACTCTGAGGGCCTCATCACGTTCCCAGTCTCCCATTTGAGGATAAAGGGTACAAGTCCTTCAATCTTCGCCATTACTTGTCGTTTTTAGAGGATTCTTCAAGCATCTTAATCACACGCTCACGCAAATTGCCCTCTGAGAGTGCTTGCTGCAAGAGACGCTTAAAATCGTCCTGCTGCTTCTTCTCTTTGATATTGGCAGGTTCCGTTATGCTCTTAATCTCGACGTATGCTTCATATAGCACGCTGATAAACGTGAATACTGGAAGCAATGGTATATCGTGACCATATTCACTGTACAGCACATAAAAGAGGGCTATCTGCATAGCATCTACGAGTGTCATGGCAAAGTGCATGGCAAAATACTTGTTAATCTTGCCAACGGTCTTCTTATACCCCTCGCTTGTGCGGAATTCGTTTCTCTGTTTTGCTTTTCGGACACCTGACCATAAGTCTGCAAAGATGAGGCCAAGTGCGACCACATAGAATATCAAAACTACAAATCCGCATACAATCAATGTACCTATTCTTCCTTCCATTTTTGAATTTTCATTAAAAATTAAACATAGGAAGAACGGCCACGGGCTCCCATCGGGCTGTCTTCCTATGCAAAGGTATTACAAATTGCGTTACGTTTCACAATTTGCCGAAATCTCAAAAATGGAAAGCCCCAAGGGATAGCGTCCCTCGGGGCAACCAGTCTGTCTTAGGATAAAGGTACGGTGCAGGAACTGGTACTGCACCGACTTTGTTATGCAAGGCGCAGACTTTGAAAATCTGCTCCCATCTTGTTTACGAAGGTCTGTATCTTTTCCAGTTGCGAGTTGGAAATGTAGGTATCTCCCTTCTTGTACTGGCGCATCAACGAGCCGTTAATGCCAATCATCTTTGCAAAGGCCGTCACGTTGATGAAAGAGTAATACTCAAAGAAAGACGATAAGTCAAACTTGAATACGGGAGCCTCAAGCAATTCTGCCGGAACCTCATCCCCGTGTTCCTGATAGGTCTCTTTCATCTCTTCCATGCTGTTGAAGAAATCCTCCTTTGCTTCTGCAATGGTTGCACCCGAACCTATTGCCGTGAACTTGTCGCATCCCATATTGTATGCGATGTAGGTGCCGTCATTCTGTTTTTCAATTGCTACTATCATATCTGTTAAAGTTTTGGGTTCTATTGTTTGGGGGTCAGATAGGCTATTCGCCTATCTGACTTAAAATCTTCTTCATTAAGTGAGGTCTTACCTCTTGTGTCCAATGTCTTTCAATCTGTACGATGTCTTTCTTTACGGGGTGTCGGTACTGGTCGTGTTTCTTGCCGTGCTTCTCAAATTCGTACCCTTTTGAGATTACCAACCTTTTCATTTCGTTCCAGTTCATTGTTTTTTGTTTTTATTGTTAATACTTCCTTTATCTTAAGACACTACAAAGGTATAACATTTTTGTTATATACGCAAACTTTTCGACAACTTTTTTTCAAAAAAATGCACTTTTTTTGTTTTTTCGCTCATTTCTTGGCAAAAATCGCACGAAAAACACTGGAAATCGCACACAAAAAAGGTGGCACATTTCTGTACCACCCAACCCTTAAACTTTAACAACTCTACAGGACGTAGCAACTCAGATCGAGGCTCGTCTTCTCTGCCCAGCAGGACTGCAGACAGTCCTTTATATGGTTCTGCACACTGGAGTAGAATGCAGCATAGTTATCCTTTGTCAGGGATATTGTCACATCGCTACCGCTGGCATCCTCTACCTTGATAACGACAGGGTATCTTCCCATGTTCTTGAACATGGCATAGTTCAACTGGTTCTCCACTGACAGGTTAATCTTGTACCCGTCATAGGTCAAGCCGCCAGTGATACGCGCCCGCGTCTCAATGTCTATAGCCTCCAAGACTTTCTCCTTTATCTCTTCTGGAGTAGGCTTGTGGTCAAACCTATGCCTGTAGTTATATCCGTATTCGGCTTCCTCGCTGTCCTTGCCGAAACCATAATACATGTAGTAGCTCTTACCTACCTTGATAAGAGAATCCTGCCTTGTGCCTGAGCCGTATATCTTTTCCATACCTTTAGAAATTTATGTTTTCCACTGCAAAGGTATGAAAAAAATCAATGCTATGTGAAAATGTACTTAGTCTTGTTTTCGCCGAACCTCTCCTCACGGATGATTGTCTCGAATGGGAACCCGTCTTCAATGTCGCTAATCTTGTCGAGAATCTGCTTCATTTCCTTGCTTGCCGTGAAGAACTTTTTGTATGTGTCACCCTCCTTCACGGACACAAGGTATCTATCGTCCCCGTTCTCCGTCTTGAGGTCTTTCTCATAGTCAACTACAACTATGGGGACATTGGTAATACTGCTCAGTCGCACGGTATTGCCAGGGAATCTCTTCTTCCCGTCTTCGGGGGTGTATGTTACACCCATCTCGCTAAACTTTTTCATATACTTGCCTGTTAGTTTGTGATATAAGTGTTTGCAGTCTGCATGACAGGCCATTCCCTTGAACGAGCCTATAATCTCCTGCCTGCGTTTTCTACTCTTAACTTTGTGCAGCTTCCTTGCCGCATTCTGCTTTATCCTCTTCCTGATGAGGCTGTAATCCTCAAACTGGACGTAACCCAGATAGTCGAGGCCTTCGCTTATCGGGCGCAATGCCTCGTTAGGCTTTATCCTCAGCCCTAACTTCGCTATCTCGCTCACATATAGGTCGCGCAGCTTCCAAAGGTTCTTCTTGCTGTCTGAAAACATTACCACGTCGTCGCAATAGCGGTAATACAGATAGCGGACTTCCTCCCCTTCGTCTGTATGCAGTATGTAGGACTGGACGTGCTCCAGCATAACATGATCGACAGGAGAGAGGAACAGGTTGGCAAAGCACTGGGATGAGCGCAAGCCCTTGGAGAGTCCGTTTGGCAGCAAGTCCACAAAGTTGTCAAGCATGGGGAGCAATACCTTGTCGCAGATATACTTCCTCAGCTCTGCCTTCATGAGCGCATGGTCTATATTGTCATAGTAGTGCTCAATGTCATCCTGATGGTAGAACCTCGTAAGGATAGGCACGTTCTTTATGTCATCCTCTATGATATGGTGCATCCAGTGCATACCTCTGCCCTTGACGGATGCGGCTGTATTCTTGATGAGGCTCGGATAGGTGTAGCGTTCCACTACTACCATGATGGCATGTATGCCCACTCTCTTATAGACGGTGGGAGCCTGCACGTCCCTTTCCTTTGGACCGTCCTTTACATGAATGTCCCGAACGTCCTCCCTATATATACGGAAAATGCCGCTCCTAATCTCTGCAGTCAGCTTCTCTACATAAGACTCTCGGAGTGGCTTGTACTTCTCTCGCTGTTCCTCATATTCAAGATGCCCGATAACATAGTCAAAGCTATCGTACATGTTTTCTTCGCAGACAATCTCAGGGATGAGGTTGTCAAGAGGATAGGAAAATTCCATTTGCCTTCAGGACTTTAAGATATTTTTCGGCTTTCCACTTTCATGCTGTTGCCGTTGCTCGGAGTCCTCGCACGTACCATGGCCAACACGTAGCCTCAGCATAGGTGCGATTAGTGAGGTAAAAACCCCAAGTTCTTTAGTTGAGCCGCGCCCCGTTGTTCGTGTTCGAGTTCGAAGATGCGTTGTTCGTGTTCGTATAGGCGAGACCGCCGTTAGCGTTCGCGTTGTTGTTCGCACGACTGACAACACGGCCGTTGGACTCTTCCGCGCTGCAAAGGTACGCAATTTCAAAAAGATTTCCATATTTGGGCTCAAAAAATTTTCGCCTTCGGCGATTTTTGACTTTGCAAACGAGAGAGGGAGCAGCCTTTCGGCTCTCCCTCTGACGCTCTTTTCAAAATTTTCGCTCGACGCTCTAACGCTCTATTCGTCCACTTCGACTATGTCGCCCCTGAAGGCGAGCCGCGCCCCGTAGCTCGTGTACGAGAACGAAGAAGCGATGTTCGTGTTCGTAAAGGCGAGACCGCCGTAAGCGTACGCGTCGTAGCTCGCACGACCGACAACACGGCCGGTTGTGCCGTTAATGGAGGCATAACAGCAATAGTGAGTAATGAACCTGCTGCTGTCAGATGTGTCCATCTTGCTCGGAGTGATGTCGCAGAACCTTCCGTGCTTTACTCTTGCCACGTTGAAACCGCTTCCCTGACTCGGACACTGAACGACACGCTCTGTATCTGTTAGGGCATTATAGATGTGGAACTTGTAGTCCACAGCATCACCAGATGCCGCGTTGCAGGAGTTCTTCTTGAAGTTCTTCCACGACTTGACGTTGAAGGCTATGTTGCCCTTCCACTCATAGTTACAAGCAACGATACCCTCAAGGCCTACAGCCTTGTTCACACCGCTTGCCTTGCTTGTGTGGGACTTACCGATGGAGTCAGTGGCTCCAGTAGTGTAGCCCGCACTCGTACCGTTACCGATAACGTCCTGGTCATGGCGGTTGCCTATGAGCGCCCAGAAGAGCTGTGCGACGATAATATCATGCTCATGGTCCATAAGCTGATATCCCTCTCCGCGCATCTCTGCCACGTTCATAAAGTCCTTGCAAGTGTAGTGCAGGGTGCTTGGCAGTACGCTGTTCGTAACCTTGCCGTTGGCATCATACGTCCACTCTGGAGAGGTGGTAGCGGTTCCGTCGCCTCGCTTTGTAACTACACCGCTGATAGAACGCGCACGGCCAAGGTTGTCAACGGTCATGCCATAGACACCCATAAGGTCTTTGTCCTCATGCTCTACCCAGTCGGGTTCAATGGCCTCTATTTCCGTGCTGTCAGTGGCAATAACCTCGGTGTCGAGGCTTACCGTCTGGTGGCAGCAGAAGTAGCACCATGCAGCTCCATCAGGAACGTCGGTAAACACATAGTCACCATCCACAAAGTCAAACAGGGCATGGCTGACAGACATATTGAACTTATCCAGCACAACATTATTCGCGTCAACGAATACGGCACCATACCCGGCAATGTTCAAGCCAGGGAAGCGTATCTGCTTCATTCCTGTTACGTTAAAGACGTATGAGTTGAGGTTACTTACCACTTGCAGGTTTGCATCTGTGAACGTGCCGCCTATGGTGATATTGCTCAGGTTCACACCAGAGTTAGTGAAAGGTGACAAGTTTCCGAGGATGGTACGTCTGTACTCTCCGCTCGCTTCGGGTCTTGTAGCCAGCGACGAGAAGAACGTGTACTTCAACTGGTTCTTGAAGTCGTTCACGCCCTTGTACCAGAAGTGGCCAGGTCTCAGCATGACATCGTAACCCTCTCCCAAGCGGTCTGTGGGGTCAAACTCGCTGCCGTCAGCATACTGGAGGTATGTGGCATCGCTAAGAGGCCTTACTTCCATCTTGTGCGTCTGGTCGTTGTACTTTGCGCGTACAGCGTGCATGTTGTTCCAGATGTTCAGGATATGAGCACTGGGAGCATAGACCGAACCTGTTGCATAGCCAGTGTTGTTGTCAAGGTTGACAATGTTCTCGGGATCCGACTCCGTATCATGGAAGCGAATACCTGTGTACTGCACGTTCTTGACAGTCAGACCTTCAAAGGCTGCATTGTATGCTGCCACATCGCTATCCTCGTAGTACCTTGTGAGGTTGTACGTTCCCTCGATAACTGGCTTCGGACTTACGTTGCCGACTGCATCATAGCCCGCAAGGTTCATACCCATGAGCGTTGTAAGGTCTGTGCCAGTACCGCGAGCCTTGACGGTCTTGATGCGGACATTCCTCAACGGACTGCCACTATTCACAACCCTGTTCAGCAACTCCATGCCGTCTATCTTCTCGCACTCCTCACAGATAACGGAAGTAATGGCCTGGCCGTTCCAAATTATGTTGTTGAGGGTAAGGTTCGGCAGGTATCGCAGTTTCAGATAATTGTAAGTGTACGGCAACACCATGAGGTCAATCTTTGCACCGTCTGCGATGTCTGCTCGTGTCAGCTTACTTGCATTGGCGTACAACTTCTCCAGTCTTGGGCAACTTGTACATACCACATTGGTAATCTCTGTACCGGTAATGTCGAGTTTCTTCAGGAATGGCAGTTCGCCCAAGTTGAGGTTGGAAAGCAGGGTGTACGCTCCTATCGTCATAGTCTCCTTGCCGTAGTAACCGAGGATGATTTCCTCTGCCAGTGTCATAACGGAGAAGTCGAAGTTATTCGACAGGGTGATTTGCGAAAGGTCTATCTTCGACATACGGTCTGCCTGGTAGATGTACAGCAAGGCACCTTCCTCATGGGAGAAGTCGGTAAACTGGTGTGTCTCTCCTGCTTCCAGATAGACGCTCTCAGAGATTGAGCCGCTACTATCGTTACCGATGCCGAAATAGCCAGTCTTTGCCGCCTTGATGGTTATCGTTGCACCATTGGGTGCGTTGACACGTCCTGACAACACTCCGCTGAAGAAATTGCCGGTACCATAGAAACCGTCACGGATTCGCCATCTTCTTTCTATGAAGGCAGGCAGTGAGGTCAAGCCTAACCCTTGCAGGGCATAGAAGTAGATGTTGTTTGCCGTGGTACTCGTAAAGTCTATGTACTTGCGCTCTCCATCGTAAGAGGAGACTTTCTTCTGCCAGCGCTTGATGCGTGCTTCAACGAAGAAATAGTATGCCCCTTCAGGCGAGAACGGCTGCAAGGTCTGACCGTCAACAGTGGCCGTGCAGCTTCGCATGGCTGAGGCTACCGTCCTAAGCGAGAGTTCGGTACCCTGAGCATCTACATTGACAGTCTGCTGCAAGTAGATGTTACGGAACAGGACTGAGTTGTACCCTGCGTATGGGTTGGTGTAACCCGTCTGAGGGTCGGGCAGCTTGTTCGGGTCAACCTCTGCGTCAACAGTCTGACCACCATCATTGTCCTTACCGTTGCAGGTATCGCAGTCATAGACCTTATTCAGATACATGCGCATTGCGAGCATTCCGGTAGTGGAGTCGCTTGCCTGATTGTCGGCATTGTAGTAAACACCGTCCACAACCTTACAGCCATCCTCCAGGAACCACATGGGCTGCATGTTCTTGGCCCTCTGGTCAACGGCTGCACAATAGTCCGTGAACACGTCGTAAGAGAGGCAGGAGTATGGGGAGGCGTACTTGTAGAGGTCTGTCTTCCACAGAGCAAGACGCGCTGCGCCATTGTCGCCGTCCTCATCCTTGTAGGTGTCGTAGTCGCAACTGTCGCAGAACTTCATCCAACGGTAGAGGTTGTAGGGAACCTTCTTTCCGAGGGCGTAGGCTATAGCCAAATCGTCATTATCGACAAGACACTCGTAGTAGTAAGTCCATGCAGGAACGGTCTCTACAGAGATGTCGCCACCGTCTATGAGTGCCTGTACCCACTTGGAAAAAGAGGTGCTTGGAGCCATCATGTCGGCTACGCTTGACACGCCCTTGAACCAGTCCATACCCTGATAGTTCAGCAACTCGAAGCCGTCAGTCGGGTTGACTACGGAACCTGTAACCGTCCACTTGCCGTTAGCGTTCTGGACCATAGAGCCGGACTGCTCAACCCACTGAGAGCCGTTATGCTTCATTATCTTGTAGGATGAACCGCAATACATTGAGAGCATATAGGTTGCAGAGGTGTCAAGTCCAGTCGTACCGAGGAATCGACTCTTTGTCTGTGCCAGCGTCTCATTCGGGTTTCCGTAGAACTCGATGAAGTCACCATAGTTCAGACATCCCTTGTTATAGCCGGGACAGTCATTGAAACCGAGTGCCACCTGCTCCTTCTTATCCTCCTTCCAGTTACCCTTGGAGTGGAAGTAAGGGCTGCTGCCGGTGTCGCTCTTACTGCGGAACATGGCAATGGGAATGTTGGCAGTGGAATGGTTCATAACCAATCCCTCCAGTTCTACGCTCCCCTTCTTCCATGTGCCGTCAAAGGCTCTCTGAGCAGGTGTCATGTAGTTCCTACCCAAAGCCCTGAAGGTGGCGTTCATCATGTCACAGATGCCGCAGTCATTGGCGTTGGAACTATCGCTATAGTCAACCTTGATGGTGATGATATCCACAGGGATGCTATCCTCATGCACCTGCACCTTATTGATGGCTGCAAGGGCGTTTGCCTTATCCCACAACTCGCCGTCATAGCCCATTGCTACAATCTGCTCACGAGTGTTAAGCAACGTGATCGTAGTGCCGCCTGTCTTGGCTGTCTTGTTGTAGGTAGAACCCTTCTTCTGTGCCAGGTAGTAGCGAGGATTCTTGACAGGACGCTGTGCGGACGTGGTACCCTGATTCCTTCGTGCAACGTCTCTTGCCACGAAGTTAGTCCAAGGACGTGCAGGGTCAATGTAGTACAGCGTGACATAAATCTGGTCCTTAGTGGAAACGGTATTGTCGAGGCCTTCAATGTCTGAGCCGTTGTAAGGACACTCGATGATGTATGCCATCCCCCTGTCTGCCAGTTCGGATGCCTGCGGACGCAGCTTAGTAGTCAGTATGCTCAATTCGGTAACGGCCTGTGAAGCCATGACACCCTCAAAGTCAAACTCTACCACCATGTCGTCTGTGTTCGTCAGCTTGACAAGGTAGTTCTGGAATGCCTGGTCAAACTGGAAGTAATCCTCCCAAGCCATCATGTAGAATAGGTATAGGTCGCCCTGCGTGCCGTCGAAGGTGATATACTCTTCCTGAGTGAGGTTGCTCTGTCCGGCAACGTAGCCGATTACGGCCACTTCCTCGCCATTCAGATACAGCTTGATGAAGTAGTAGGTAGTTCCGGCGCGTGTCTGTCCCAAGCCTTCTGCAGCTGGCTCGACCACAACGGCTACACTCACCTTCTCACCCTGTCTGTAGGCTCGTTCCTCAACGTGGTTGGAAAGACCTGAAGCACAATAGATGCCGACAGCCTTGCCAGTGACGTAGAAACCTGCACCTACACCCTCATTGAAACACTTCATGAGGATAGCATCATCATCCACAAGGTTCTTGCTTGCAAAGGCAAACTGGATAGCCAGTCCGTTAGCCTCTAAGGAGGTAGGCTTGAAGGGCTGGTGGTCAAGGGTTGCCGTTACGTCTTCGGCTATTCTCAGGCACTTTTCACCAAGGAATGTAGTGAAGCCCGTCGTACTCCAGTTTGAGCCTTCTACGGCCAGTTCAAAGCCGTTGCTCACAATGTCGTGGCTTACTTCCTCATTGCTTCTGTTGGAGAAGTCGAAGGAATAGATGGCACCGCTCTTCAGGGCTGCATCTATCACACTGCCACTAACAAGGAATGGGGCTTCTATTCCGTATGATGCGCCGCAACCGACCTTCACGATGTGCGAGAATGTTCCATCGGACACTACGCCTGTCACCTGATGGGTATAGCTGTAGGGAACAGAGCGGTAAGCCGTATGGCTCTGTGCAGATGCTCCGTCCAGATATACGGTAGCCGTAGGAGCGTTGTCTGTCGGGTCATAGACGGCATAGTTCACGACAATAGTTTCATAGAGTTTCACCGTGGCATTTGCTGTGTCACAGGTCCAGCTCTCCACTACAAGAGGCGTGGAACTGCTCTCATCAATAACGAAGATGCCAGAGTAAAGGTAATTGCCGACTACTCCTGATGCTACGTCCACACCATGAACGCGGATAGGGTATGCTCCATGGGAAAGGGTGACACCGAGACAGTTCTTCGGGTCAATGGTGATACCATGGGAATAGGTGTCCTGTACGACACTGCTTCCGAGCTGCCTCCACTCTCCGTTAAGCAAGATCTCCGTAATGGCTGTTATACCCCTGTCACTCGCATTGTTGGCAAACTTGTAGAAGGGTATGCTCTTGGAGGCTCCACCGACAACGAGAGCGGTACTCTGCGTGTATTGGAGCGTCTGCACACTCGTAACGGTAACGTCAACGGCTGTCACGTTGATGTTCCTGCTGCCAGTGTTGCCGCCATCGTCAGTAATCACGCAACGGAACCTGCGGATTCCTGCCCTTGTGAAATACTGGGAAACATCCATCTCAAAGTCGTATGTTGACAGTGAAGCGGATGAGGCCTTATTGAACATGAAGGTCTCAAGCAGCGTGTTAGTGTCACGGTCATAGAGGGCTATGCTGGCAATAGTATTCTCCTGCTCAGACTGTCCTACAGTAGTGATAGAACGTACTGCGGCACGCAGTATGAACGATGTTCCTGCATTGCCATACAGAGGGGAATACTGGAAAGCAGCCGTCACGATGGTACCACCGCCACCGCCGCCACCGCCGCCGGTACCGACTGGGATCTGCACCTCGTCACCGATAGCCTCACCCTTAGCGTTCAGCATCTGCAACTTGGCAATACCTTCTGTCTCGGTATCTACACTCATGCCTACAGGAAGATGCTTGTACGCTCCTCCAGTAGAGAAGGCATCTTCGCCGTCCTCTTCCGGCTCGTCGGCTGTCTCTACGTCCGAGCCTCCACCAAAGTCCTTCCAAAGCCCAACCTCTCCGAAGTCAGTAATCTGCCCCTGAAACTGCTTTGTCTCCATCGTATTCTCGCCAGTGCGGTAAGAAATGATGAGGCCTTTCTTGGCGTAGTTTACGCTCGTTTCCTGCTGATAGGCTACGAGACGCGCTACGGCACTTTCAAGCGTGTAGTATTCTCCGGCTATTGGAGCGCCTATCATCTCATCTATGACGATGTAGGTCTCACTTCCTGCTGCAAGGCTACCAAAGTCCTTCCAGTTGTCCTTGTTGAGCCAGTTCGTCTCATTCACGGTCTTGCCGATATACTGGTAGGTTTTCCAGATACCTGCAGAAATCTCAAAGGACATGATAAGACCGCTTGCGGCTTTCTCTGCCCTCCAAGCTGCGTGAACGGCAGAAATCTCCGTGTTCTGCTGGTCAACCAATACATAGAAGCCCTGAATAGGCACGGAGTTAGTAACATTGAAGATGCTGCTTGCACTGCTGCCGCCGACCTCTACGAGTTTGAGGCTTTCAGAATCGAACATGTACAGACGCTTGCCACATACATACTGCTTATCAGGATAAGGGAAATCGTTCCAGTTGACGTATTCGTCCATGCCTAACCATACATTGTAATACTTGATGGTTTGTGGGGTCGAACCAGTGCGGATGGCAAAGCAACATTCATCCTTGCACCATACGATTAAGGACATTACAGGTATATTGGCCAAACCTTGTTGCTCAAAGGTAATATTGCCTTCTACAATCATGTCAAAGCGTGATGCGTGGTGCGCCTTGTCAGATTTGACAATATCCTTTACGTCATAGTCGCTCCATTGTGAAGCTACATCAAAAGAACCTCCGTTCCACTGCTTGCTTCTCCATTCGTTTTCCTCGTCAAGGTAAGTCAGTACAATACCAGGAGTCATTAAGCCATCCTTCGGGTCGTTTTCTATCATGTCAAGAATGTCCGCAAAAGCGGTTCCCTCTTGCAGTCCGTAAAGTCGTGTCACATTTACAACACTGCCACGGTTCACGTCATTAACCTCCTGCTGCGATGCTCCGCCGACATCATCAATCTCAGATGCCTTCGTGACCGCCCTTCCTGAACCCGAGCGTCCGAGTTCAAAGGGTAAAATCATTTTGTTTCCCATAATCAGAAAATTTAGCTATTTGTTATTTTGAAATTCCATGCCACATCAGAACTTGGTACAACGATGTACGAATACAGGTCTGTCACGTCGTAGTTGTTCTGTCTCGGTACCTGCACGGTTCCCGTTGTGCAGCCAGAGATAATGGCTCCAGTCTCTGAGTGTCTGCACACAAGGGAAACATTGCCAGGAACGCCGAAGATGAAGAACTTGCCAGCCTGTAGTGTACCGTTATAGGTTGTCGATGTGCTGAGTTGTCTAAGGGTTCTTGCTTCTCGCAGATGAGTCGCTATGCTTCCTGCCTCAGGAGCCGCTGACAGCACGTCGCCATATATGAAGTTGACGAATCTGTACTGCTGCTGTGGCACATTAACGGTAGCACCCTTGTGAGATACTGCGATGTTGAACGATGTATTCTCAGTTATTGCGTCGTACCCAAGCCGCAAGCCGTTGGTGGTTTCACCAACCACTCGCAATGTAGATGATAGTGAAGCATAATCCTTGACGGTTACACCCCTTCGCATGATGTCTATTCTCACGTCAGGTGTTACCGTCGTACCTTTCTCAAAGAGTCCTGCATTGGAGCTGGCAACAGTAACCTCCAACGGGAACACCTGCAAGACAACTGCGTCAAGGTCTTGCGCCTGCTCTGCAGACATGACACCTGCGACTGGATCTGTCTCTCCTTCAGGTATTGTCCCTGCCTTGGGGATAACAGCCGCAAAAGCATCTCCAAGGGTTACGTTTTCCACAACTACGGAAACGGACTCTTCACCCGTATCTACCCTCATATTCGTCACCTTGGCACCTTTCAAGTCCTCAAGTGATGTCTTGTCGGCTGCTGAGAGAAGTCCGGCCTTTGACGTGGTTGCCGCAGTCAGGGTTATTGTTGTAGTGCTGCCTTGGTCGTTGGTGAACCTTATCTCAAAATTGGTTGTACCATTCGTCCCCTTCGCCACATTGATGTTAGCCAGCCTAATGCCCAATGAGTTAAGCAGCATTGTAACATACTTCTGCGACATTACAAGTTCTGACGAATTGCCAGAAGTCTCAACGACATTCGCCTTGTCAAACTTGTTGGTGTTAAGGGCCAAGACATTATTCTCCAGCGTACCTACACGCGATGTCAAGGGCGTTATAGAACCTTCTACAATAGCAGCCTGTATGAGGGTCAGGAATACGGATGCGCTTATCCTCCTGCCTCCGCTGAGTTCAATATAACCTCCAGAGGGCAATTCCTGCACCTCCGTAAGGTCCAAAATCTGTGCACTGTTAGTGCGAATCGACGAAATGACTTCCGATACGATTTCTTGTTTCTCTTCTGCTGTCATAGCTTATACAATTAAGTTAAATGTTTCGTTATCTATGGTGGTCACTCTGTAATCATCATCGGCCCTGCGCATGACAAGTAGGTTCCTACCTTCCAAAACTGGATCGAGATTGACAACCCTCTGCAAGCCCTGCGTGAAGATGTAGGACTTTAGCCCTTCAACCTCTGCAGTCATCTCCGGCACCTCGCTCTCGTTCCTCGTATAGCGCACCTTGTCAACATAGACATAGTTGCAACTGAGCAGACGGTTTACGAGGTCTGCAAACCATACAGGACAGCCGTCGCTGTTGCCTATCGTCAATGCTTTTATGGTACTCTCCTGTCCGAAAAGGTCTAACTTGTCGTTGTCACTGGTGGTAAACTGCTCATTGTTGACGGCAAACGTCCAGTTGTCATCCTTGAACCCTCCAGGGATGCGGAAGTCGAAGAAACGCTGCATTCCGTCTATCCAGAATACGGCATCGTTACGTTGCCTGTTGTCAAGGTTGGAATACTGGATGAGGACGGTATCTTGCAGAACCGTCTCTTCTGCTGTAATGGCGAAGGCCTCACTTGTGCGATTACCTATGACTGCAATATATATGCCGTCACTCATTCCCTGAAGCTCTATGAAGTAAAGTGTCGTAGTGGCGTTCATGGCCCATGCCTTCCAAGGGTATTCAGACTCATACCCATTCATGGTGTCACGGATGAGCAGGTTTGGCGGAGCCGATACCTCTCCAGTCGCTATCACCTCAATGAGTATGCGGTCTGTCTCGGAAAACACCTGCACACACTTAGGCTTGACACCGTGCTTATCGTCTGACGGTGAAAAGAAGATTGGTGTAAAAGGACTTATTCTATACATTTTTCGATGATATTGTATGTTATGGTACCAAGGTTGGCAAAACAGATGTCTATGCTGTCAAGGTAGCCCTTGTAGGTCTTTCCGGCATACGCGAACTCGATGAGGCCGTCCCACGTCTCAGGGAAGCTATGGTCATCGGTATCTATGGATATCTTTCCCACCTTGAAAAGCTGCTTGGTGATGTTGATGTTGGCGTGCATAGAAGTACCGCCTATGATAGCACTTGAATTGCCATCCGATGAGGTGAACTTCAACCTCTTGACGCATGAGCCGATATATTCCTCGTTGTTCCTGACAATCTTGTTCGGAGCAATGGCCGCATTGAACACGGTCTCACTATAGGCGTTCTGCACGGTAATGGAGCGGTCTATCTGCCAGCATCCATCTTCGGGCTGCGATGCTGAGGCTATGACTATGAAAACATCGTTATCGCTGTCCGTTGACTCGCTGTTATTGCTCTTGACAAGCAATTCCTCTATTCCGTAGCAGTCTGCGCGATAGGGGCAGATGAGGCTCAAAGTCTGCTCCGTAAGGTCGCTGTCAGTCTTGTAGTAGTTCGTGAAGTTAAACTCGTTCAGACCTGAGTTTGCGTTGTCGTAATCCTCTTTCGGATATCCTACCTCCACATCACTGAAGACTTTGCTATCGTCAAACTGGAAAGAAAGGTTATTGACGTTCAACAGGCTCTTTATAGTCTCGGACTTGAAGATATCGCTACGGTGCTTGAATATGAGGTTTACAACACTACCGTTGTTCTCGTTGGTGTCGAGCCATCCGTTAGTGTGCTTTGCGTCACAAAGTATAATGGAGCCGTTCCTGATGATACCATACATGTGCGTGCCGTCATTGTTGAGGAACGCACCGATATTGAGTCCTATCATTTCACGCGCATGACCATTCTCATCATTGTACCAGCTCCCCTGAATGACTGCATCGTTCCTGCTGAAATTGGCATACCACTTGCCAGTATTGTAGTCCTGAATGACAAAGGTGTTTGCGTACTCATTATAGAACACCTCTTCCATGAAGCCTATATCATGGCCAGCCTCCCACTCATAGGTAAATGGAGTTGTCAAGTCGAGATCTGCGCCAAGGTCTTCGCTGATTATTCCTCCGATGGGCAGCATCTTGTAGTAGCCAAGGTCGCTCCACTCTACCATCGACCTGCTTGTAATGTATGACTTCCTGATGTGGGACAGTCGCACCCTCTCACCTCTGTCTATCTCCCTCAGCTCCCTATCCATATAGTAGCCGACATGCTCCAGAGTATAGACATAGCCAAAGACAGCCTCCATGAAGTCGCAGAACTGCGTGAACGATGAATATATCTTGTTCGTGGTAATCTTACGGATGGACTCTGCTGCCACAAGCAGTGTCTTTGGCAAGAGGCTGTCACCTTCCTCGATTCTTCCAAAGACGCAAATATCCTCACGTGTGGCAAACATCTTGTCTATGAGTTTCTGCAACAGGGATATGGGCTTTACGACGTTTATCTCTATCGGGTCGGTGTCGTAGTGACTCTCATTCACAAATGCAGTATTGGTATTGCTTCCCCATCGCAGGCCTGGGTTTAATACAAGACTTGAACTCCCAACATAAGTGCCATCGGGCTTTCGTGCTCCAGACCAATGCACAGTTTGCGTTTTTGTGAAGCTCAACCCAAAAGCCATCTTCTCTCCTGCCGCCATTGCAAAGTCTCCATGTATATTTACATCTACACTATTGAAGTCTGTGACTTCTTTTCTCCAGACTACGGTACTGCCAACAACAAGGATAAAATATGCTTTCACGGCAAATAGCCAGCCATTCCACCAATTACCATACTGGTTAGTGAAGTGTACATCCATGTCTATGTGGACAGAACAGTCCGTTATACAAGTAATGAAACCCGCTCTGTCCCTATCCATAAGGGCTTTCATCAATGTACCGTCGTCCTTTCCGTTGGCCGCATTACTCCATGAAGCATCCTCTTGCTGGTCATAGCATGTTACCTGTTCGCTTCCGAAATCATCTGCAGACACTCCTATGTAGGGAATGTACATGCTGTAATAACCCTTGGAACCTGTAATCGTAACGTCCTTGGAAGAAACCATGTCAGTAGTTGACTCTCCTGTAGGTGTCTCTCCTGTAACAATGAATGAGAAAGTGCGCCTTGTTATGACACCGTTGTACAGCAAGTTAGCAGTTTCCTTCATGCTTGACACTTCAAACTCATACTTACTCTTCTTGTTCGCCTTAATGATGGCTGCTGCGCTGTTGTCAACACAGCCGATGGTGGCTACATTGGCATCATACTGGAGAGTGGCGAAGTCGAGGGGACACTCCCACACCTTGCTATAGTTCCAGTTGTTGTCTGCCATATATACGGCAAACACCCCCTTTGATTGCAGGTAGTTCTCTTCATAGTGGGCTATGATGGCATTATACGCCTTTCCCGTGAACTCCAAAGAGCTGCCGCACTTGCGCACAACGCCTCCGAGGTCAACACGGGCATAGGAAACCTTGATGCTGTCAAGGTTCTTAATCATACTCGATACGTCCATGCAGTCGGGACTTTCCGTGTCAATGGCATAGCATCCGAGTTGTAAGTAGTATTTGCAAAGCATATTCTCTCCTATTTTTAGGCAAAGGTACGGAATTTCAAGGCACGTTTCCCAAAATGCCAAAATCTCGATTTCAGGGTACGAAAATGCCTGATGGGTAAATCGCTTACTCACCAGGCATCTATGCAAATTAGGCGCTCTATGTCAACGCCTGAAAAATCGCAGATATATGATTACAATGACTATGACAATGACACAAAATACTATGGTTCCCGTCACCAGTTTTACCCTGCTCCAGAAGCTGAACTTTTCAACGGTGGTCTTTTCCTTCTCACTTACGGCATCGGATATGGAGTCGAGTTTGGCTTTGTATATGGAAAGACTATCTTCAAGTGACTTGAACTTGTAGATGCTGTCATACTGGGCCTGTAGGTATGTATTCCGTTCGATGAGGCTGTCTATAGTTGCCTTGCTCTCCTTCACTATCTGCTGCCTGAAACTTTCAAGCTGCTGATAGGAATAGGTGTTCTTTTCCCTATAGTTGTAATGGCTAACACTCCCGTCTGGGTTGATCTGCATCCAAGTGCTATCCTTGACGTGTATGCTGTCAGTCCTGTACTGGTTCCTGCTAATGGAGTCTCGGACATACAGGTTACGGTACATCTGACGCACGTTCTTCAACTCACGGGACAGGCTGTCTATCACTCCATGGTAATAGTTCGTACTGTCCTGCCTCTCTACATGGGAAACGGTTGCAAGGGTATCGGCATCCCTGCCGTAATGATGTGTCGCAATCACTCCCTCTGTCTTCACACTCCGGCATGACAGCAAGCACGCTACCGATGCCAGCACTAATAACATTTTCTTCATAATTTCCATACTAAGGTTTGTACTAACTCGGTGCAAAGGTACGAACTTAAACGGCTCGAAAACCAACTTCTCAAAAAGTCAGTTTTCACGAGCACACTATTTGTCGAATAGCTCCGGCGTTCGTTTTCAAATTAAAGGCGCATTTTCAAAAGAACTGCCAACAAAAATTAAGCCTCGGCCGGTCGCAGTACAGCGACTATATCATCTGAACATGCTGCTCTTACAAACAAGCACGTCACCAAGTATCAGGTAGGGGTAATCAAGTCCCATCTTCTTCGTGTCCTCTTCCGCTATGCACGAGGCGGCTGCATTTAGCCATAGGTTCCTTGCAAAGGCGTTCTCACTTGCTATCATGCAATACTCCCCGTTGTCATATACAACCTCTACGGTGTCAAGGACTATCTTCTGCACCTCTTCCAGTTTGAAGTCCGTTCCGTTTTTGGGGACCACTGGCACAATATCGCCAGTGGTCTTTACTATGTAGGCATCGTCCCTTTGCATCTTAGTACACGGTGATAAGGTTCTCGATGCGGAAACACCTCATTGCCTGTCTCTGTGTGTCAAAGTAGGCGAATGTCTTGTAGGAAGGTTCCTTGCTCTTCTTGCCGACTGTGACGCCAGCAGGGAGGTTCTGCAAGGTTCCCCAAGCATAGCGGATGGAGCCGTCTATCTTCTGGAATGCGAACTTAACGATGCCGCCGCGCATCTTCTTGGCAAGCCTGTACAGCTCCCACGCTTTGAGCAGACACACCTTCCAGGTGTTTGCAGTTGTTGTGAACAGGAAGTGAGCATACTTCATAACTCTAACTCGGAAATTTCTTTTGGTTTGCATAACTTTGGTTTGTTACTGGTTTAACTTGTGTTTCATGTTCTCCTTTACATCTGTAAAGTTAGCGTTTTTTACCAAGATATGCAAACAGAAACTTCACCATTTTTCGTGTCGGTAATCACCTTAACTTTTACTAACATTTAGCCTGACAGACTCCTGTAAATGAGCTTCCTTCCATGATGCACACGGCTCTTCACGATGTTCACACTCACGTCCTGCATGTCGGCTATCTCGTTGTATGAATACCCCTGAGCATAGAGCAAGGCGCACCTTACGCTTACACTGGACTTGGCACACTTCTCTATGATGCTCATGTACTCACTGGTTATGGTGTTCGCGCTTGGATCGTCGCAGAAAGAGCAGTCGGGCAGGTTACCGAAGGCCTCCACTACACCTATATTTCGCATACCGCTACGGTACGTGTTGCGCATGATTACCAACACCCACAGGCGGAAACTCTTGTCAGCATCATACTTGTCGGCATTAAGCAGGACTTTCAGAATGGTGTCCCCTGCAAGGTCTTCCGCATCATCCCTATTCCTGCAGAACGTGCGGGCAATCCCTCTTATCCACGACAAGTTTCTCAGAAGCAAGGGCTCAATCATGTTTCGATATGCTTAGGATATTGCCTGTACGCCTACGCTCTTCAAGGCTGCATAGGTACATCTCTCTCGCAGACTCCTTGATGCTCTCCAGCATGGAGTCCTCATCCTTACCGCGCATTACGTCAAGAATGCCCAGTATTCTGTCGCACTTGAAATCTATTGTCTTGATTGATTTCAGCAGATAGCTTTGTCTGTGTCGTTTACTCATGATAAAAGGGGATTGTATGTCGCTATGGATACACACAACCCCCTTAAAATGTTGCATCATGCCTCTACTTCGACGCTTGCTGACGCTGCTGCTTACATGCCATGTTTACAAGGTTTGCATAGACGCTTGCCGTTACTCTGTCATGGTTTATGGAGAACTTGAAGTGGGCCATGAGCCTTGCAGTCTGCATGTCGAAGGACGCTCTGAAATCATCCTCTGACATATCGGCAGGGGTATTGGCCTTCCTCTCGTTCTCCATGCGCTCATGCTGACTTTCCTCACTCCTTAGCATCTGCTCAATCTTGGACTTCATGCCTGCGTTGTCACGCCCTGCCACTCTGTCCTGCCCTGCAAGGATGAGTATATCCCTCACGTCGTCATAGGCTTCCTGAACGCCCTCTTCCCTGCAAGTCTCATAGAGGTTGATGATGTTAAGCATTATGCGGTACAGCTTTATCCTCGCTCCGCTTCTGGCGAATCTCTCATCATCCAGGAGTCGAGCCCTTGCCGATGTAGGGTCGGCTACGTTGTTGTACTGCTCCATGAGGCTTGCCGCTATCTGCTTGGCGGTCTCTGTGTCTGCTCCTATGGACGAATAGTTGCCACAGGCGATGTCGAGGAACTGCGACATCGTGAACTGGTCTAATCTTTTCTTCATAGTTTTGCTTTCTTGTAGTTTGCGTATGCCATATCGTATGCAATCTTCTTCTGCATGTATATGGAGTGTTTAAGGAGGTTGTTCGTCTGTGCCACACTACGCTCCAGTTTCTTGCTGTCATGGCTGACAATGACAATGGGGCTGTCCTTGGAGTCTGTAGGCGCAATGGTCATAAATACTGGTTCGGGAATCTTCTCTGCATCAGGATAGACAATAGCACCCTTGGGCATATCTACGATGGTGGGAGTGTCAGGGGTTATCCACATCTTGTTGTCAAAGACTACGGCTTCCCTCTTACCTGCATCACCCACTACGGCAAGTCCTCCAGGGTGTCCTTCCTTATCCTTTGTACCCTTGGCATACGTTGCAATGGGAGTGGCTATGATGGTCGCTATCTCCATTGCTCCCATGGCACCAACGAGGGCTGCAAGGACGATATTAGGCAATGCCTCGGTAATTGCCAGTGCTGTTGCTATGCCAGCCTGAGCGATTGAAGTAACCTTGTTCCATACGGCTTGCTTATACTGGAGTTCCTGCTTCTTCTTTTCCAACTCCTCCTGCTTTTCGGCAGAGCGTTGTTCTGCAGCACGCTTGCGGGCTTCTGCCTCTTCCTTGCTGATGGCTCCGGTCTCTTCAAGGTTCTCTATCTGCTCAATCTCCTTCTCGTAGGCTTTCTCGCTCTCTTCCTTCTCTTCCTCTATCTTCTGAATCTGACCGTCATAGATAGCAGATACAAGGCTGTTGAGCTGCCCTATCATCTTGGAGACGGTCTGTAGGTACTTCTTTGCCGTGCGCTCCTTTTTCTTGGCAGATTTCTCATCTTCCTTCTCGACTTTCTTAGTGTTCTTCAACTCAGCATCAGCAACCTCCTTTGCGAGTTTCTCCTTTGCCTTGGCAAGTTCCTTGGCTATCTTCTCACGCATCTGTGCTGTCAACGCCTCTGACTTGAGAACCTTTTCAAGCATCTCAATCTCCTTTTGGGCCGTCTCAATGGCGTACTGCTGCTTGGCCTTTTCGATTTGCTTCTGGTATTCCTCTTCAGTGATAAGCTGCTGGGAACGCGCCTTGGTGATAGCTGTCAGTTCACGCATGAGGTTGAGGTTCCTTTCTTCCTGCTCCTTGGCGTAAATTTCCTGTATGGATTCGACGTAAGCATCAGTGTACTTTTTCAGGGCATTCTCCTTGGCCCTGTTCGCTTTCTGCTCTGCAAGGATGGACTGGCTGTTGCGAGTCTCTTCAAGCTGCTTAATGGAGACGTTATATTCCTCCTGAGTGACAGTCTTGTTTGCAAGGGCTTCATCAAGGGCTTTCTTCTCCTTCTCGTAGCCTTTGGTAATTTCTATCTCCCTTAGTTCCTGCTCGGCTTTGATATACTGGAGAGTGAGGTCGTATTCCTCCTTGCTGCCCTCTTCTGTGAGGGCTATCCTGTCGGCAATAATCTCCTGAGTGTATTCAAGGATAACCTCTTTAATCTCCTCGTAGGTCTTGGTGGTAACTTCCTTCTCTTCCTTATTGCCGGACTTGGTGGTACCGCCAGATGTATTGGTTTTGAAATCTTTGAGAAGATCACTTATGTCAACACTCTTATTGACCTCTTCCATTGCCTTCTTATAATCTTCTGCCTGTTTTTTTGCCTCTGTTATCTCCTGTTGAAGTTGGGCCTTCCGCATACTTGATTCGCGGTCGTATTGTTCCTTACGTTTCTTGTTGCTTTCATATATTTCGGACTCTTCGATGGATAGGACACGTTTCCCATGTTTTTGCCTTTCTCTTTCTTCCGCTTCATGTTTTTCTTTGAGCGGAGCAAGTGCTTTTGCCAAATCTGTGTTTCCTGTAATCTTGTTCAATTCCTGTTGAGCGATAGATACCTTCTCGAGACTATCAACTACCTTTTGTGCATATTTCTCTATGAGTTCTTCTTTGGCCTTGACTATAGCATGGTTTATAATAGCAGAATTTAGCTCTTCGTATGCAACCCTCGCTTCTCCGGCGATTATTGCTTCAGTTTTAAGATTTCCGAGATAATCAGGATAAAGTTTCTGAAGTTTCTCTGCTGCGAGTCTTCTTTCATTCATGGAACGAGTAGTGTCAGTTGCAGCAGAATAAAGGAGCTGTAATTGTCCTATCTCACTTGCGCAAGACTCTATACCCTTCTCCCTCGCTTTCCTGAGTTGCTCTGTAGTGTCCATCATTTCCTCATACTCCTTACGGCTCCGCTCCATCTCTTCACGGGCTTTCTTCTGCTCCTCGGTCTCCTCTTTGGTCGCCTTGGTGAAGGTGAATATGGCTGCAACGAGCAAGCCTATGCCAGTGGCCAGCAGAACGTATGGGTTCATCATGGCTACCTTGTTGAAAGCAGCCTGGGCAATGGTGGCCGCTTTGGTGACGATGAGACTTTCACCCTCTGCAGCCGTCTTTATCTTTACAGCGGTGGCATGTGCTGCCGCCTGTAACCTCGCTACACCTACCATGAGGTTACTCTCACTCTGTAAGGCGGTCTGCGCCTTTGTTAGAGCATTGCTTGCTGCAAGGCTTGCCTGCAAAGTAGTCTGTATCTTAATCAGGTCCTTTTCACCTATTCCGAGGGCGTGAGATGCTGCAGTCAATCCTCCCACACCACTGATAAGAAGATTTATACCCTCTGTTATGGCGCTGAAAGACTGGGTATCATTTGCACCCGACTTAATCTCCCTGTTCACATCTTCAACGGCATCCTTCAACTCTGAGGCACGGGCTTTAAGGCCGTTCATCTTCTGCTCCAACTCCTGCCCCTGGGCAGAGGATTTCTCCTCATCGCTCATATTGCGGTACTGGATGGTAAGAGTTGCTATTTCCTGCACCAACTCCCTCAGCTCTGTCTTTACGGACTGGTTGGCAATGGCGTAGTTGCCGGTGTTCCTCTGGAACTCTCCCATATCGGCAGCAAGGTCTTTCAGATGAGCATCAAGGTTCCCTATCTCCTCGGCAAGTCTCTTACCGATATCGGAGTTCTTTTCCTCATCGTTGAGTCCCTTGTATGCCTTCTTCAACATTTCAAGCTGAAGGGATAGCTTCTGGTAACTTCCTTCTGCTGCCTGCATCTGCTTGTCCTGATTGTTCAGCACGTTGTTCAGGTCCTGAATGGCGGCTTTGAGCGTCCGTTGCTTTTCAAGGTTCTCAGCCCTCTTCTGCGCTGCTGCACTTTCGGATACGGTTCCGCTCTTGACGGCATCGTCAAGACTCTTCTGGGCATCCTTAACGCCCTTCAACTCTGTCTGCAATTTGGACAGGCGTAGTATATTCTGGTCGCGTGTGCCGATAATGGACTCGGCAATTTCCAGTGCGCTCTTGTCCTGCGCAAAGGCATCTCGCTTTGCCTTGTTCTCTTTTTCAATCTCGGCCAGTTCCCGACTGATGGTGTTCGTAGTCTGCCCGATAATCTCACGCTGCCTGTCTATGGTGGTATTGAGCTGCTCAGTGGCTTGCTGCGCCTTCCTGCTGCTCTCTGCAACGGCATTGTTGAACTTTTCAAGATCGCCGGAAGTGCTAATCTTCATGTTGAGGCCTTGGGCAAGTTCCCTTGCCGCTTCTACATACTGCTGCTTTACGGTCTTGATGTTCTCGGAGAGTTTTTCAAGGTCTTCAAATACCTTCTCATCCACAAGGTCTGTAATCTTAATATCTGCCATGACTCTATAGGTAATGTCTGTATTCTACAATCTCTCCATTTATCTCTTCACCGACAGGGGCAAAGGAGAACGTGCCGTCTGCCTTCCTATATACAGCCACCATAGTCTGCAACATGATGGCGCATTTCCTCGCAAGTTCGCTGACTCTTGTCTGCTCACTCATTATCTTCTTTCGTTCACATGCACAACTCATCTGTAACCGCACTTTGTTATGAAGTCGTTAAGCCAGGGGCGCAAGGCATAGATGTTGAAATACTGCTTGGCATCATCCGTGAGTTTGAAGATGGCTTCGCCGTACTTCTTCTCTATGAGCGGACCGTCCTGGAATCCACTGGTATATACCCTTATCACCTCGCCCTGCCTTGATGCCTTAATAGAATCATGGAACATGCCGGTGATAAAGAGGTTCGGCACCTCGACAGGTCTCGGAAGCAGGTTGAGGTTAGCACTCCGCATGGGTGGGGTTATCCTCTCCTTCCATTTCTTGTAGGCGTATGCCGCTCCGTGCCAGGGGCCTTTCTCGTTGAAGTAGGGGTCGTTGTCGTATGTGGGGCTAAGATATTCACCTTCGCCGTCTATACCGCTGTACAACTGCTCCGTAACGCACATGGTAATGATGTCTCGCTTCTCTTCGAGACATTCCAGTATGCTGTCCTTTAAGCCGTCCCTGATAGCGTCTATTACGCTCTCCAGTCTGTCGAAATCTGCCATAGTTGTTAAATTAAGAGGGCTGGAACATTCAACCGCCCAGCCCTCCGTCAATCACTTTGTTTCTTTCTCTTTCTTCTGCTTCTTGATGGTGTCGTAAACGTCGGAGAGCATCTTCTCGCGCTCCTTCGGTTCACGGTCCTGCCAAAGC
>JAEEGL012869739.1_pt1 | contig 60728 bp, 56 predicted proteins | sample 9134231 | NCBI WGS metagenome assembly JAEEGL01 (sample SAMN16246548, study PRJNA631951) | gut metagenome | biome: gut microbiome; feature: rumen; material: fiber-attached | host: Bos | place: Iran: Karaj | collected 2018-10
CATTTCCTCCGTACTATTCATCTACGCGTAAGTTCTTCTGAAAGCTTTTTGCAAATCCGTCGTCCGTGATCGCAATACTCGTTCGAACTTCCTTACCGCTTGCATGTCCCAGCTTTTCTTTTTCCCCAAACATGTAATACGGCACATTATAATAATCACATTTATCCCGGAATTTCTTGCTTGTATTCTCTGAGGAATCGTTACTTACAATAACCAGGCAAGCCTTTCCGCCCTTTATGGCATTTTCTACTGCGAACTCACCGCTCACAAGTTTTCCTGCCTTCTGACATAAGCCGAGCAGAGAATAAACCTTATTATCATTCATTTATCTCAAGCTCCTTCTTTAACTGCTCCAGAGTCTCCTCCGGAATCACGGTCTTAAGTGATCTCTCAAGACCTTTCTTCTTTATAGCCTTTTCAAGGCATTTGACATCCCTGCATACATAAGCGCCTCTTCCGTTCGCACGTCCTGTGGGATCCAAATGTATCTCTCCTTCTGTGTCACGGATAACGCGGATGAGCATTGCTTTTTCCCTGCTCTCACCGCAACCGACGCATTTTCGCATAGGTTTCTTTTTTTCCATAGCCATCCTTTTAACTGACTTTTATTTTTGAAAAATGATTACTCTTCATCCTCTGAAGGCTCTTCAGCATCTTCCTCTGCTTCATACTCCTCAGCAGCTTCCTCTGACTCGTACTCCTCGCCTTCATACTCTTCATCTTCGTACTCTTCGCCTTCGTACTCCTCGCCTTCGTACTCTTCCTCATCATCCATGTAATCTTCGATGCGGAATCCGGGAGCATCCTTAGCCTGAGTCTCACTCTTGATATCGATCTTGTATCCTGTAAGACGTGCTGCAAGTCTTGCGTTCTGTCCTTCCTTACCAATAGCAAGTGAAAGCTGGTAATCAGGAACTACAACCTTTGCGCTCTTTTCATCAGGATCAGCAAAAACTGCTACGATCTTAGCAGGTGAAAGTGCATTCTGAATAAGGTTACCAGGGTTCTCATCCCAGTTAACAATATCAATCTTCTCACCGTTAAGCTCATCAACGATAAGATTAACTCTGCTACCGTTAACACCTACACAGGCACCAACCGCATCAACGTTAGGATTGTTTGAGTAAACAGCAATCTTGGTACGGTTACCGGCCTCACGGGCAATGCTCTTAATTTCAACTGTGCCGTCCTGGATCTCTGCAACCTCCTGCTCAAAAAGTCTCTTTACAAGATCAGGATGTGTACGTGATACAAGAATTCTGGGACCCTTATTACCGTTTCTAACCTCAAGAATATAAACCTTGATACGCTCTGTAGGACGATAGCGCTCAGTCTTAACCTGCTCGTTCTCATTGAGCATAGCATCCGCCTTACCAAGATTTATGCTGATATTTTTACCGATAAATCTCTGAATCACGCCGGTTACGATATCATGCTCGTGCTCATAATATTCACTGTAGATTGCATCCTTCTCTTCCTCACGGATTTTCTGAAGGATTACGTTCTTGGCATTCTGAGTAGCAATACGTCCAAACTCACTGGACTTAACCTCTACCTGAATAACATCTCCGATTTCAGCAGTAGGAACAATCTTATGTGCATCATCAAGTCCAATCTCAAGAATAGGATCCATAACGTCATCTGCTAATTCAACAACTGTCTTATCTGCATAGCATTTGATGTCGCATGTATCGCGATCAATCTCAATACGAATATTGTCTGCACTCTTATAATGGTTTTTGCAGGCAGTGATAAGTGAAGTCTCAATTGCATCGAACAGCGAATCTCTGTTGATGTTCTTCTCCTTTTCAAGCAAATCGAGTGCATCCATCAATTCTTTACTCATAGTTTATTCTCCTTGATCTATGAAAGTTTATAAAAATAGTTTTTACCGTTCCAACAAAAGCGGAAGGCAGGTAATTTTCTTAAAAATCTAACGTAAGCTTAACGCTGGAAACTTCTTTTCTTATAAAAGAGCGATCTTCGCCTGCATTCTCTATAGTAATGCTGTCAGCGTCATAGCTCTTAAGCTTACCGGTAAATTCCTTGGTCCCATCTATGGCCTTGTAAAGCTTCACATCAACCTCCTGTCCAAGGCTGTTCTCAAAGTGTCTGTCCTTCTTCAGCGCTCTGCCGAGTCCCGGGCTGCTGACTTCAAGTGTGTAGGCTTCCTCAATGAAATCATGCTCATCGAGTGCATCAGAAAGCGCATGGCTGACATCCACACATTTATTGATATCAACGCCGCCTTCTCTGTCAATATAAGCTCTTAAGTACCATTCGCCGGCTTCCTTAACAAACTCAACATCATAGATGCTGACTTCGTTCTGCTCTGCGATAGGTTTCAGAAGGGCTTCAGTTTTGTTTTCAATCTCTTCTCTTCTTGACATTGAATATACCTCTCAAACCGGAATATACATATATCATTTTTAATCATGAAAAAAGTGGACTCGCGAAAGTCCACTTCTAGTCTAAGAATTATTATAGTTACATTTGTAATATAGCACTATTACTTCATTACGTCAACACCTGCTGTTTTATAGTCAATAACAGTAAGGAACTCAGACGTTGAACATAGGCTTAATGGTTCTCTCTACTGCCTTTAGCATCACATAAGTGATAAAAGTATCCACCGGAAGCATAATTGCATTCGAAAGGATTCTTCCCGGCAAAAGAGCTATGATTGCCTGATCGTAAAGTATTTTAAGCCATAACGAGTTAAGACCTATATTTACAAATACTTTTACAATAAGCTGAGCTGAAAAAACTCTGATTACGGATATGTTCTTTTTATAAAATGCAAATCCGTAGATGATTCCGCCAAGTGCTGCGCTTATCGTAAATCCGGGGAAGAAATCACCTGAAGGCTGTAAAAACCACTTTATGATATCAAGTGCTGCTCCGAAAATCGCACCAACAGCAGGGCCAAAGAGAAAATCCACCACCTGGTTGGGAAGTCCTGAAAAACCGATGCGAATAAATTGTCCTATTCTGATTGTCGCAACATAGCCCAGAATAATCGCTACTGCTGCCATCATCCCACAGAACACGACATTTCTTAAGTTCCTGAACTCACCAAGGGATTTCAGCCATCTGTTTACACTAATCTCGCCGTTTCCATTAACAGTTACATCTTTCTGCATAAAAACACCTCCTATGCATTCCACAGTATGCATTAGGAGGTGTCTGAATTCATGGCACATTCTATATGCTACAGTGGGAACCGAATCCGACACCGCGGTTGCCCTTCGTCCTTCTGGCAGTCCCTGTCCAGATGGCACTTAACGCACCGGATTCTACTCTGTTGGTTTGTAAGTTACGAAATTATTATAGCAATAAATTGTGTCCAGTCAATACCCTCATCCGTCAGCTTCGCTGACACCTTCCCCCTAAAAGGGGGAAGGCTTTATTTGGAATTATACTACCTTACCAAGAATCTAAAGAAATTATATGATTTTGTCAAAAGTTTCAGCGAGTGCAGGATAGATAGTCTTAAACTGCTGATATCTTGCTTCATACTTCTCAACGAGCTCAGGATCTGGTTTCTCGGTCTTATCAACCTTAACGATTGCAGCTGCTGCCTCTTCAACGCTCTTAAATGCACCGCAGGCTACCATTGCAAGCATAGCACCACCCATTCCGGGGCCTTCTTCACATGCGGGAACATCTACTTCTATATTAAGAATGTTCGCAATCATTTTTCTCCAGAGAGGGCTCTTAGCGCCGCCGCCACAGATCATTGTTCTCTCAGGCTTAACACCTATGCTCTTTGCAACCTCATACATATCTCTGGTTGCAAAAGCAACACCTTCAAGAACTGCCTGAGTCATGTCTTCTCTGGTTGTATCCATTGTGATACCAGTGAAGGTTGCACGTGCATTCGGATTATTCCAGGGAGATCTCTCACCCATGAGATAAGGAAGGAAGAATACATGATTCTCACCAAGCTTCTCTATTCCCTTCTGCTCTGCCGCATAATCCTTTGTCTTTAAGATTTCGTCATTCCACCACTTGTTGCAGCTTGCTGCGCTGAGCATGCATCCCATAAGATGGAAATGTCCGTCTGCATGATCAAAAGAATGAAGCGCATTGTTGCTGTCTACTGCAAAGTTATTGGAAGACATGAAAATTGTGCCACTGGTACCAAGTGAAATGTTGCACTTGTTGTTGCCTACAGTTCCGGTTCCAACTGCAGCTGCTGCATTGTCTCCTGCACCGGCAGCAACCACTACTCCGCTGTTAAGGCCAAGCTCAGATGAAAGCTCTGCTGTAAGCTCACCAACCTTTTCATAACTCTCGTAAAGCTTAGGAAGCATATCTGTAGTGATATCGCAAAGCTTGCACATCTCCTCAGACCACTTGCGATTCTTAACATCCAGAAGAAGCATACCTGAAGCATCTGAATAATCTGTGCAGAAGGATCCTGTGAATTTATATGCAAGGTAATCCTTCGGAAGCATTATTTTTCTGATCTTACCAAAGTTCTCAGGCTCGTTTTCCTTAACCCAGAGGATCTTCGGTGCTGTAAAGCCTGCAAATGCAATATTTGCAGTGTACTCTGAAAGGTTGTCTTTTCCGATCTCATTATTGAGATAATCAACCTGCTTCTGAGTTCTACCGTCATTCCAAAGAATTGCGTGACGAATAACATTATCATTTTCATCCAGAATTACAAGTCCTTGCATCTGTCCGCCAAAGCTGATGCCTGCAACCTGTGATTTATCTACATCCTTAAGGAGTTCCTTAAGTCCATCTACCGCCTGTGTATACCAGTCCTCCGGCTTCTGCTCGGACCAGCCCGGATGAGGGAAATATAAAGGATACTCCCTTGTAGCTGTTCCATGAATCTTACCGGTCTCATCCATAAGGACAAGCTTAACTGATGATGTTCCTAAATCCACACCTATATAAAGCATATACAACCTCCCGTTTTACATTTTTGTTTTTGATTTTATTCTTTATGTCACATGGCTATAGAGCTATCGTATCTCAAAGCCACTACTACATAGTGATAATTATAATTTGTTTTGTCTATCTTGGCATCATACTTTTTGCTTATTTATTAGTAATTATTGCAGAAAAAATGCAGCCGCATATTTTTCCTTTGCAGCTGCATTGATTTTCATTATTTTTATAAAAATGCTTATTGTTTACACGGCAATTACTTGTACAGAGTCTCTGCCATTATTGCAATCTCGTCCGCTGAAGCGTGGAGTTCTTCGATGGTGGCATTTATGCTGCTCATCTCATCATTTTCACGCTCTATGCTCTCTGATATCTGCCTGATTTTGTGCAGAATCCCCTTAACCGCATCATTGACATTACCAAGCTTTTCGGAAATGTGCTCCGTTGTTTCCTTCGTGGAAGCAGAAAGTGACTGAACCTCCGTTGCTACAACTGCAAAACCTTTTCCTGCCTCTCCTGCTCTGGCCGCCTCAATCGACGCGTTAAGTGAAAGCAGATTAGTCTGACTTGCAATGCTCTGAATACTGCCGGTTATCTCCATGGATGCCGCAACAACGCTCTCTATCTCATTTGCTGAAGCAGAGACCTCTTCCTGTTTCATCGTAACATCCTGCATCTGTGTGGTCGCCCTCTCCACATTTGCTGCAATTTCGGATATTCCCTCTCTCAGAGCCTCGATATTGGGCTCCATCTCTTCCTTGAATCGCTTTTTGTTTTCCTTTTCCTCCGTGATGTCGAGTATTGTGCCTGCTGCCATCAGGGGTGTTCTTCCTTCAAATACAACGTAGCTGGATGCACGAACCCATATGTAATCACCGCCTTTGTTTCTCATTCTGTATTCCATGTCAAATACGGTATTCCCCGTATAGTCAGCAAGCTGTCTGCCCATCGCTTCCGATGCAGCTGCAACATCATCCGGATGTATTATCGATATCCAGGATTGCATGATATCGGGAAAATCACCTGAATGAGGGTTGAAGCCCAATATACGCTTAAACTGATGAGAAAAGACCATAGGAGAGTTAGGATCATCAATTGCATATTTGGTGAGATCCATACTCCATGAGCCTTCAAGCATCATTTTGTCTATGGCTCTGCGTCGTCTGGTATCATGCTCCAGTTTTTCGCTTGCCTTAACCTGCTCATCTATATCGGAGAAAGTACCTATGAATTCCTTGGGGCTTCCGTTTTTATATCTCACGCAATCGCCGGCAGCATGATAATATTTATATACTCCGCTTTTAGTTAGAAGTCTGTAATCTATTTCGAACTTTTTTCGTCCGGATTTATCAGCAGCTGCCGCACCAAATGCTGCAAATACATCTACTGAGTCCTCAGGATGAATAAGTCCGGCAAAGGCATTCAATTCATCGGGAAGTTCTTTTGTGGAATATCCAAGCATATGTCTGAATTCGTCTGTGAACATAACCCCTGTCTGCTCACCCTTCTCATCATAGAAGCATTTCCATATACCCAGATGCGTGCTTGTATTAACAAGATTGAGTTCTTCTTCACTCCGAGCAAGCTTTTTCTGCAAAGATTTCACATCTTCTTCAAGCTTTGCTATCTTCTCATTGAGCTCGTTTTGTTCTTCCTTATATTTCATACCAAATCCAAACATAAAAAATCCCCCTACATAAAAGAAACACTTTATCACCCACAAACACTACATTTATTGTACTATTTCTTTGCCTTTTACTGTATAAAATTTCGATTAACTTATTATGCAAAAAAGTTTTTTAAATTTTTTTCAAAAAAGTACTTGCATTAATCTTCAACTTGTAATACTATAATCAAGTCGCCGAACGAAAGACGACAAACAAAAACAAAATGGCTCGTTGGTCAAGCGGCTAAGACGCTGCCCTCTCACGGCAGAATCAGCGGTTCGATTCCGCTACGAGCTACTGACTGTGTAAACAGCCCAACCCTATCGTCCAAGCTACTGAGTAGTTTGGATTTTTTATTGCTTATTTTTAATATATGATAGTTCCGGAAGATCATCCTTAATCAACTAACAAAAAGCAAGCGCTCATCTTCATGAAATCATGATAAATGTTATTCAATTAACAGTTAATCTGGTTATTCCAATCGAGTCAACGAGTGTCTGAAACTATTTATCCGTTTATGAATTGGTTTAGTTTTTCTATCGTTTCTCTATCAATTAAAATCCATCATTCAAAACAATAGATACCCTAATATATAACTCTCACGTAGATAAAAAAGCTATTATCTCATTCCTACTCATACCTGTCTGTCTTCATGGGCATATTTCTTTATATTCTTATAAGCATTGACATTCAGCACGCACATTATTATTACAAGTACCAACATACTTGATATAACAAATAATCCGTTTTCACTTTCACTCGCCAAAAACGCCACAGAATCGTAAATGCCATGTATCAGCATCGCTATAAGAAGACCTTTTCTTCTCATTTTGGCTGAGCCGCTAAGATCCCCTTCCTGTTCAAGACTCTTTGCCTGCCCGTAATAATAGCCCATATATATTCCGAAAATGCAATGTCCCGGAAAGGCTGATCTTAAGTATGCGGTGCTGGCATCAGAGCTAATGAGATACAGAAGATTCTCAACAACCTCGAATCCTATAGCTACTGTAGTTGAATAGACCACTCCGTCAAAGCGAAAATTGAAGGCCGGGTGCTTCCAGGTAAGTAGTTTCAAAGCGAAATATTTGCACAATTCCTCTGAAAATGCAGCCACAACAAATGCAACCAGAATGCTGTTTAAAATGGTTCCAGGTGCTGCAACTATATCAACAACCTCATTTATCACAGTCTCTATCAGCACAACAATAATTGGCAACGGAATTGCTCCCACCAGAAACAACTTAACCAGCAGCGAAACCGGCTCCGGCTCGATTTTGTCTTGTTTATATATAAGAAAAATCAGAATAATCCCTTGTGCAAAGGATAAAAGCATGGCAAATGTCATGCTTCCTGCCCCCATGGTAAACGAAGTAAAAATAAGCCCCAGTGTCAAAAAAACAATCATAACCATCGGCAGCTTTCTAACGTAAAAAGTGTCTTTCTGCATAGTTACCGGATCCCATGCCCTTGTTCCGCAATTTCCGCAAAATTTCTGTCCCGGTTGTATTTCTTTTCCGCAATTTGTACAGTACAATCTCATTTCCTCCGCACATAGCAAAACTTTTTTAGATAATATTAACATCAAAAATAATCCCCCGCCATAAGTAATAGAACCAAATGACAGGGGATTTCTAGCGATATGTATTCTATTCAGCCCACAAAGTAATTCATTCCGCCGCAGAGGGGACATTTACATTGTGAATCCAGAATGTTAACGACTATATTCTTATTACATTTCTGGCAGTTTACAGCCATGTGCTGAGTCTTCTTATGTTTTCTCATCTTTAGCGGCTGCCCTACTCCGCCAACAATTTTATCAAGCTCGTCATCAGCAAGCATTTGTGCATCCTTAACTTCTATCATTGATATCTCCTCCTCATAACGATCTATAATTCTCACAAAATTTCTTATTGTTTTTCCTTACAAGAAGATGATATCAACCATTGTCCAACAAATGTCCAACTAAAAAATTGTCCCTATAAAAACTTTACGCTGCCAATTGGCAGCGCAAAGTTCATAAACTATATTAGCCCTTCATAAAGTCAAAGATACTTATCTGGTTCGATTCCGGGATATCTCCAAGAAGTCCCATATTTGCCATTTTATCAACAACAGCCTGAGGGCACTTGGTTCTCTGCTTGAAGTCGTCCTTTGAAATAAAGGCTCCATCCTTGCAGGCTTCAACTATCTGGTCGGCAGCTTTTTCACCAAGACCGTCTATACTTAGAAGGCTGGGCATGATCTTGTCACCAAAAACCTGGAATGATCTTGAAGCAGCCTTGAAGATGTCTATAGGCATTACTTCTATTCCGCGCTCATACATCTCCTCTGCAAGTCTCATTGCCGCAAGCTCATTCTGCTCAGCATTGGTCATATCATCGCCCTTGGCTCTGTACTCATTCATCCACATGTGAAGTGTACCCTCACCCTGGAACATGTGCTCATAGTTTAGCGCCTTAGCTCTTATCGAAAACCATGCCGCATAAAATGCCTGTGGTACATACACCTTGAAATAAGCTATACGCCAGGCCATCATAACGTATGCCGCAGCATGAGCCTTCGGGAACATGTACTTGATCTTTTCACAAGACCATATATACCAATCCGGAACATCATGCTCCTTCATGTCATTTTTCCACGCTTCCCAGCTGCTCTCCTTACCCTTGGCCACCTTTCCTTTACGAACTGCCTCCATGATTTTGAAGGATTCTGACTTATCGAGTCCCTTCTGAATCAGATAAATCATGATATCGTCACGACAGCAGATACAGGTATCGATGGTTGCTTTTCCTTCCTGAATAAGTGTCTGCGCATTTCCCAGCCATACATCGGTTCCATGTGACAGACCTGAAATTCTGATAAGATGCGAGAGCGAAGTGGGCTGCGCATCGATAACCATCTGCATAGCAAAATCTGTTCCGAACTCAGGAAGTCCGAGACATCCAAGCTTTGTACCGCCAATCTGATCCGGAGATATTCTAAGTGACTTGGTACTCATGAAAAGCTCCATAACATTATGATCATCAAGCGGAACTGTCTTAGGATCAAGTCCTGTACAATCCTGAAGGAATCTTATCATGGTAGGATCATCATGTCCCAGAATATCAAGCTTTAGCAGATTGTGGTCGATGGAGTGATAATCGTAATGCGTTGTAATTGTAGCGGTGGTCATATCGTTAGCAGGGTGCTGAACCGGTGTGAATGAGTTTATATCCTCACCGACAGGAAGAACTATGATACCGCCGGGATGCTGACCGGTTCCTCGCCTGATACCGATACACCCCTGAGTAATTCTGTCTATCTCGCATCTTCTTTTTCCGACACCTAAGCCGTCATAATACTTTTTAACAAATCCATATGCAGTTTTATCCGCAAGACCGGCGATTGTTCCGGCACGGAAGGTCTGTCCGTAACCGAAGATAACTTCGGTATATTTGTGGGCTTTTGACTGATACTCACCCGAGAAGTTAAGGTCGATATCAGGCTCCTTATCACCCTTAAATCCAAGGAAGGTCTCGAAAGGAATATCAAAACCATCCTTATCCATCATATGTCCGCACTTGGGGCATCTCTTATCAGGCATGTCACAGCCCGAATTACCGCCGTATGCCAGAACCTCTTCGGAATCAAAATCGCTGTATTTACACTTCGGGCACACATAATGAGGTGAAAGGGAATTAACCTCTGTAATACCTGAAGCAAAAGCCACAAAGGAAGATCCTACAGAACCACGGGAACCAACGAGGTAACCATCCTCAACAGATTTCCAAACCAGCTTCTGCGCTATAATATACATAACGGCGAAACCATTTTTTATAATTGAGTTAAGCTCTCTCTCTAATCGCTCCTCTACTATCTCAGGAAGATTTTCTCCATAAATCTCGTGAGCCTTATCGTAACAGATTCTGGTAAGAATTCCGTCAGAATCCTCGATGACGGGCGGACACTTGTCGGGACGGACAGGTGAAATGCTGTCACATCTCCTCAAAATGTCACGGGTATTTTCTATTACAACCTCGTTAGCCTTAGCTGCACCAAGGTAATCGAATTCAGCAAGCATTTCAGCAGTTGTGCGGACAAAAAGCGGTGCCGGTTCTTCATCGTTCATACCTTTCCCCGCCATGATAACAGTTCTGTATATCTCATCATCCGGATTAAGGAAATGCGCATCACAGGTGGCAACAACAGGCTTACCATACTGTTCGCCAAGCTTAACTATTCTCTTATTTATTTCCCTGATATCATCGTCTGAGTTAATGTCCTCGTAGCGCTCAGAATCCACCATGAAATGATTGTTGGCAACAGGCTGGATTTCCAGATAATCATAGAAATTAACAATCTTGGCAATCTCATCCTCTGCCCTGCCCTCAACCACAGCACCGTAAAGCTCTCCGGCACAACATGCAGAACCGATAATAAGTCCCTCTCTGTACTTTATAAGCTCACTCTTGGGAATACGTGGGAATCTGCTAAAGTAATCAACATGCGACTTACTTATAAGTGTATACAGATTTACACGTCCAACTGTGTTCTTCGCAAGAAGAATTATATGATGTGTCCTTAAATGCTTTACAATCTCAGGATTGGAAGCGCCGAGTGCATTTACCTTATTGAGGTCATCTGCTCCTTCCTGTTCCATCATGGGAATAAACTTCTGAAAAATCTTGGCAGTACACTCAGCATCATCAACCGCACGATGGTGGTGTTCATTTACTACGCCAAGAGTTTTACAGAGAGCATCCAGATTATGTTTAGCCTGTCTTGGGAAAAATGCACGCGATAATCCCATGGTATCAACGGTTGTGTAATCAACGTCTATACCAAGCTGCTTGCAGTTTTCATTTATAAAGCTGATATCAAAACCAACGTTATGACCAACAAGAATTGCGTCCCCGCAGAACTCAACAAATCTCGGTACTATCTCATCCCTTGTGGGGCATCCGATTACCATGTCATCTGTAATACTGGTAAGTCTTGTGATTCTAAAGGGTATTGGCTCCTTAGGATCAATAAACTCTGAAAAACGGTCAATGATTTCTCCGTCCTTCATTTTAACCGCACCAATCTCAATGATTTTATTGTTGACCGGTGAAAAGCCTGTGGTCTCTATATCAAATACGACAAAAGTAGAGCCAGCCACCTTTTGTCCCTTATTATTTATAACTATTTCTTTCAGGTCGTCTACAAGATAGCCCTCAACACCCTGGATTACCTTGAAGAAATCCTGTCTGTCAGGGTTCTTGTCTCCGGCTTCTTTTCTTTTTTTCTTCTCATCACCCCAGAGGTCCTCCCAGGCATGGTTAGCGTCAGTAAGAGCCTGAACTACACCGTGGTCTGTAATCGCAATACCGGGCATCCCCCATTTATACGCCTGCTTAACAATGTCCTTAACCTCTGAAACGCCGTCCATATCAGACATCTTTGTATGACAATGAAGCTCAACTCTCTTCAGTTCTGCCTCGTCTACACGCTTTGTGGTAAAATCAGGAATTTTTCTGATGCCGGCTACGCTCTGAATAGTTACTTCGTGATCGAATTTATCCACCATGGCTATTCCGCGTACCTTAAGAAAAGCTCCCGGCTTAATGTCCTTCTCAAGCTCAGGAACATTTTCCTGTTTCGCGAAAACCTTGACAGTTATGGTGTCAGTAAAGTCAGTCATAGCGAAAATGAGAATGGCTTTTTCATTTCTGATGTCACGTCTATCGTAGCTGATTACCTTACCTCTGACGGTGACTTCGCCCATTTCACCGACAATCTCTTCCAAATTGATTGTCTCATCTTCAAAATCTCTACCGTAGATGATATTAGGATCATCTGAGCGCTTAAAGCTGCTACTGCCGCCACCCTTCTTAAAGAACTTGCTTCCACCGTTCTGTCCAAACTTACTGCCGCCGCCAAACTTGCTCTCGCCTTTTCCACCGGCTGCTTTAGCTGCTGTCTTCTCAGTGGCTTTTGTCTCTGCACCGCTTTTACCTGCGCTATTCTCCGCAGCCTTAGCAGCTTCTTTTTCTCTGTGTTTCTGCTCTGATTTTTCCTCAGCTGCTTCAAGCTTCTTAGCGAGTCTTGTGGTTTCCTTGGAATAGTCAATTTCCTTTTTCTTTGGTGGCGCCTTTTTATAGGTAACATCCATTCTTACTGCAAAGCCACAGCGGTCATTCAGTATTTTTTCCAAAATACGCTGTATGTCACCGGATTTTTTTTCAGCAATAACAGACTCCTCAAGAACCAGTTCAACTCTGTCTGATTCAGGAAATGAGAAGTCTGCGGATTTTAAAATTGTATACTCGATTGGATCGTAATTTTTGAACTCCAAAAGAATACTGTCCTTGTACATCTCCAGAAGGTTCTGGGGGGTGTACTGGGCAGACAGGAAAAAGCGTTCGTAAATCTTGACCGTAAGGTTTGTCTCCTTAAAGAGCTGGTTCTTGATTTCCTTCTCCGCTTTTACGACATCCGCCTTGTCTATAAGACGGTTACTGGATAGATAGATGCGTACGAGATCCTTTTTCTCTGTTGTTGATATTTTCTCAACCTGCACATCCTGTAATTCTTCCTTAGTGTGTTGGTCTAGTTTTAAGGTCTGGAATACCTCAAGAAATGGTTTTCTCATACTGCTCGCTTTCTAAATCCCCTCATCCGGCTGCTTTGCAGCCACCTTCCCCCCAAGGGGAAGGCTTTTATTTATTACCTCTCAAAAGTAGGCTTTTATTTATTACCTCTCAGGAGTAGGCTTTTATTTATTACCTCTCAGGAGTAGGCTTTTATTTATTACCTCTCAGGAGTAGGCTTTTATTTATTACCTCTCAGGAGTAGGCTTTTATTTTGCCTTCCCCCTCTGGGGGAAGGTGGCGCAAAGCGCCGGATGAGGGGTTATTTCAATCGTTCCAGTGAATAAGCTCCTCGCGCAACGCGCTAATAAGCTCAGCCTCCGGAACCTTTTTTATAACTTCGCCGCGTCTGATGAGGAGACCCTCACCAATACCGCCTGCAACACCGATGTCAGCCTCTCTGGCTTCACCGGGACCATTAACTGCACAGCCCATAACAGCAACCTTGATATCAAGAGGGAACTCCTGAACCATCTTCTCAACATCATTGGCAAGTCCGATGAGATCTATCTTGGTTCTGCCACAGGTAGGGCATGATACAACTTCAATTCCGCCCTTTCTAAGGCCAAGGGTTTTAAGTATCATCTTGGCTGTTCTTATCTCTTCGGTAGGATCGCCGGAAAGGGATACTCGGATTGTATCACCTATTCCCTCGTTTAATATTATTCCAAGTCCAATGGAGGACTTAATATTGCCGCCATAAAGAGTACCTGCTTCAGTGATTCCCACATGAAGAGGATAATTGGTCTTCTCTGCGAGCTTTTTATGAGCATCAACGCAGAGCATGACATTTGATGCTTTAATACTGATTACAAGATTATCGTATCCGAATTCCTCGATGATGTTTACTTTATCAAGTGCGCTCTCAACAAGTCCATCTGCTGTAACACCGCCGTACTTTTCAAGAAGATCCTTCTCAAGTGATCCGCTGTTAACACCGACTCTAATTGGGATATTTCTCTCCTTCGCAGTCTTAACAACAGCTTCAATTCTATCCTTGGAACCGATGTTGCCCGGATTTATTCTGATTTTGTCAGCACCATTTTCCATGGCAGCGATAGCCATCTTATAATCAAAATGAATATCTGCAACCAGAGGAATATGAATTCTGCTCTTTATGCTTTTTATGGCGTCAGCTGCTTCCTGATTAGGCACCGTGCATCTTACGATATCACAACCGGCTGCCTCAAGAGCAAGTATCTGAGATACGGTTTTTTCTACATCCTCAGTGGGTGTGTTTGTCATTGACTGAATCATGATGGGGTTTCCGCCACCAATGACCTTGTTTCCGATATGTACGACTTTTGTGTTATCTCTGTATGCCATATTTACCTCCTGCCTTTCCCCTCATCCGGCGCTTCGCGCCACCTGTCTTCGCTTCGGTCCGTGCAGAACAATCGTCCCCCGGACGATTTGCGCCCCCAAGGTGAATGAACTAAATAATAAACTTACTTCATAAATTTAGAAATATCACTGATAACAACTACAACCATAAATGCCATCAGTACGACCATTCCCACAAGGTGGACCATTCCTTCCTTTTCTCTGGGAACCGGCTTGCCTCTTAATACTTCAATAAACTGGAATACAAGTCTGCCTCCATCCAGTGCAGGGAAAGGAAGAAGGTTCATAATTCCGAGATTCACTGATAAGAGAGTCATAAGTTCAAGCATTGTAAGTATTACAGATGAAATACCATATGGGCTGACTGCTTCGTAGGTATCATCAACAATTTTCACCATTCCGACAGGTCCTGATACATCTCCGAGAGAAAGTCTTCCCTGAATAAGAAGTGCCAGGCTTCTGTAAGTAGTCTTGAAATAATAAAGCACATCGTAGAAAGCATAAGGAATAACCTTAAGGCCGGTTATTTTCTCATATTTTCCAAGATATATTCCCATAAAATAGCGTCCCTGCTCCTCATCGTAGTGAGGAGTGAGTTCTGTGTGCATAAGCTCGCCATTTCTCTCAAAATCTATATGCATCACATTGCCCTGACTAAACTGGGAAATGATAGTCACTTCAGGGGCAAGATGGATTTTCTCACCATCAACCTTCACAATGAGGTCGCCCTCCTGAAGTCCCGCCTCGGCAGCAGCCGAATTCCCGTCTGTCAATCCGGAAACCACAGGAAAATCCCAGGGTGAGTTGGCAACAACTATTATTGCAAGAATCATCGCAGTAATAAAGTTGAAAAACGGGCCGCCAAAAAGGACCGCTATTCTCGCCCACACATTAGCATTGGGAAAAGACCTTTCATCATAGCCATGATCTTCGCCGTCTATATCATCCTCGCCTTCAAATCTGCAGGCACCACCGATAGGCAAAAGTCTTATGCTATAAAGAGTTTCGCCCTTTTGCTTCTTAAAAAGCACGGGCCCCATTCCTATAAAGAATTCCAAAACTCTTATATTGTTTGCCTTGGCAATAAGAAAATGACCGAGTTCATGAGTTGTTACAAGAACTCCGAATATTATAAAAAACAGTATCAAACTAACTAACATTTATATTCCTCACATCTGTGATTTATCTTTATTTCCCAAGATATTCGTAGGTCTCGGATTCTGCCATAAGAATCTCTTCAAGATTAGGATTTTCGATCTTTTTATGATGAGCCATGGCATTTGAAATCATATCGTATATCTCAAGGAATTTGATTTCTCTATTAATGAATTTCTTAACTGCCATCTCATTTGCAGCGTTGAATACAGTAGGCATACTACCACCTGCTCTTGCAGCATCGTATGCAAGCTTAAGCCCCTGGAAGGTATCTGTATCGGGCTTCTCAAATGTAATCTGAGCCAGTTCAAAGAAATCAAGTCTCTTTTCACTCATAGGCATTCTGTCAGGATAGAAAAGAGCATACTGTATAGGAAGCTTCATGTCAGGCACGCCAAGCTGAGCCATAACCGCTCCGTCTACAAACTGCACCGCAGAATGGATTATACTCTGAGGCTGAATTATTACCTGTATCTGATCGAGTGAAACATCAAAAAGCCATCTGGCTTCCATAACTTCAAGGCCCTTATTAACCAGAGATGCAGAATCGATGGTTACCTTCGGTCCCATATCCCAGTTGGGGTGCTTAAGTGCATCATCTACTGTCATCTCAGAAAGCTCTTCACGCTTCTTACCTCTGAAAGGGCCGCCGGATGCAGTGAGAAGAATCTTCTCAAGCTTGTTCTTAGGTTCTCCGTTCAATGACTGGAAAATAGCACTGTGTTCACTGTCCACGGGAAGAATGCTGACATTCATCTTAGCAGCCAGCGGCATAATAATGTGGCCTGCAGTAACAAGTGTCTCCTTGTTAGCAAGTGCTATGTCCTTACCGCTTTCAATTGCTGCCATTGTAGGTCTTATGCCGATCATGCCAACTACAGCAGTGAGTACTGTATCCGCATCGGGAACCTGTACAATTTCTATAAGTCCTTCCATGCCAGAAAAGACCTCAACAGGAAGGTCAGCGATTTTCACCTTAAGTTCTTTTGCTGCCTTCTCATCGAACATAGCAACATACTTAGGCATGAACTCTCTAACCTGCTGCTCCACCTTGTCGACACTCTTGTTAGCAGCAATACCTACAATTTTAATGCCATCAGGGTTAGCCCTTGCGACATCAAGTGTTTGTGTTCCTATGGATCCTGTTGAGCCAAGTAGAATTATTTTTCTCATTGAACAAACCTCTCATCTACTTCAAAAATATAAGTGCCAAAAAATATATTGCAGGTGTGATGAAAATCACACTGTCAAATCTATCCATTATTCCACCGTGTCCGGGGATAAGTTTTCCGTAATCTTTAATGTCGTGATTTCTCTTGATGCCGGAAGCAATCAGGTCTCCAATCTGAGATAAGATTCCGGAAACAAGGGTGATAACGGCAAAGCTGATAATTGCTGTCTGCAGCTTCATATTGGGATCAGCGTAGGTTGCATAAACATATCCGAAAAGTACTCCGAAAAGTACACTCCCCAATATACCGCCGATTGAACCTTCAATGGTCTTCTTCGGTGACAGGACGGGGCACAATTTATGCTTACCTAATGCAACACCCGAAAAGTATGCGAAGGTATCACAAATCCATGCTACAAACGGAAGCCATGCCAAAAACTGTCCCGTAGGAAATGATCTCAGAAGGTAGATGAATGAAAGCATCATCGGTGCATAGATAAATGAGAATACTGCACCTACCAGCTGATCTGATTTGAATTTGGGATACTTAAAAACAAATACTGCTGCCTCAGCCACAAACAGTCCCATAATAATGGCTACAAAAGCAGCCATATTTGCCCCTGTTGTCATCAAAATAAAATAATGTATCACTACAGCAGCAAGTCCTATGAACTGAGGAAGTCCTAACTTTTTATTTTTTTCCTGAACTCCAAGTGCTACTGCAAGCTCATGATATCCTACAAGCGATACGCAAAGGAGAACTCCGGCAGTTACATATCCTCCAAGTCCAAGTGTCAATATAAGCAGAACCACCAGAACAGCTCCGCTTATTATTCTAGTCTTCATAATTTACCCTCTCAAATAAGGATTTATTTATTGGGCATCGTCCTTTAATCCGCCGTATTTGCGGTTACGATTACCATAGGCATCCACAGCCTTCTGAAGCTCAGCTTCATCAAAATCGGGCCATGCAATATCCGTATAATAAAATTCTGTATAAGCGCACTGCCAAAGAAGGAAGTTACTGAGGCGCTGCTCACCACAGGTACGAATCAGGAGATCAGGATCAGGAATATTACCCGTATCAAGGTTCTTAGAAATCATTTCCTCTGAAATCTCATCAGCACTGATTTCACCTGTTTTACATTCATCTGCAAGCTTCCTTACGGCGCGAACAATCTCATCACGGCTGCCATAATTGATAGCAATGGTAAAAGTAAGTCCTGTGTTACCTGCTGTAGCTCTCTCAAGCTCCTCAATTGCTGCCCTGATATCATCGGAGAGTCTGCTCCTCTCGCCAATTACCTGGCAACGAACATTATTCTTCATGGACTTCTTGATACTGCTCTTAAGATAGGTTTTAAGGATAGTCATAAGGGCAGCAACTTCAGTCTCCGGTCTGTTCCAGTTCTCAGTTGAAAAGGCATATACAGTAAGGTACTTAATTCCCATGTCCCTTGCTACTACAAGGATGTCCTCTACAGCCTTTGCACCCTGCTTATGACCATAGTTTCTGGGGAGACCTTTGGCCTTGGCCCAGCGTCCGTTTCCGTCAAGAATTATTGCTACGTGTTGCGGTATTTTTTTATTTTCTTCCATATTGACCCTCATCCGTCATCTTCGCTGACACCTGTCTTCGCTCCGCTTCGGTCCGCGCAAAGCAATCGTCCCCCGGACGATTTGCGCCCCTAAAGGGGGAAGGCTTTAATTTGATTGTTTTCTCATAAAATATAAGTTTATTGCTTTCTCATAAATATGGATTGAATTAAATTGCATTCTTCAGCTCATGAACCTTTGCTTATAATGTAAGTAGAGCCTGTGCTATAACCCACAGGCTCTTTTGAATCTTATTTTCCACAGTGATTACATCATACTGTCATGATTTCTTTGCTCTTTTCCTCAACGGCTTCGTCAATCTTCTTGACAAACTTATCTGTCATCTTCTGAAGATCTTCTTCCATCTCAGCAATCTCATCCTCTGAAACATCGGTCCCCTTAAGCTTCTTAAAGGAATCATTTCCGTCTCTGCGGATATTTCTTACAGCAACCTTAGCCTCCTCGCCCTTCTTCTTAATATCCTTAGCGAGCTGCTTTCTGCGCTCCTCTGTAAGTTCAGGGAAGATAAGTCTTATAACACTACCATCGTTGCTGGGTGTGATACCGATATCGGAAGCAAGAATAGCCTTCTCGATATCCTTGATAAGAGTCTTATCCCAGGGAGCAATCTGAATCATACGTGCTTCAGGTATGGAAACATTACCAACCTGCTGAAGAGGTGTGGGTGTTCCATAATAATCAACCTTGAGTTTATCAAGTACATGCGGATTAGCGCGTCCTGCGCGAACTGCCGCAAGCTCAGAAGCAAGGAAATCAAAAGCTTTGGTCATTTTTTCTTCATAAGGCTTTACTTTTTCGTTCATACACTCATCCTCCGGATTATAGTTTAGGCTGTGACTGTGGTTCCGTTGAAGTCACCACTGGCTGCTTTTATTATACTATTTTCTTCCTGAAGTGCGAATACCCTCATAGGAATATGATTCTCTTTTACCATTATTGAAGCTGTCATATCCACAACCTGAAGGTTCTGAGCAACGACATCATCAATGCTTATTGTGTCATATCTCTTTGCATCAGGGTTCTTCATAGGATCGCTGTCATAAACTCCATCGATAGCTTTGGCAAGAAGCATTGTATCTGCTTCTATCTCAATAGCGCGAAGAGCAGCACCCGTATCAGTTGAGAAGTACGGATGGCCTGTGCCTCCCGCAAAGAAAACTACCATGCCTCTCTCTAAGTACTTGTTAGCTCTGTCCTTTGAGAAGAGCTTCGTAAATGAGCCGCACTCAAAAGGTGTAAGTATATTGGTCTTCATTCCCACGCTTCTGAAAATCTCAGAAACATAGATGCAGTTCATAATAGTCGCAAGCATACCGATCTGGTCTGCCTTGACACGGTCTATAGCCTCGCTGCTGCGCCCTCTCCAGAAATTACCGCCGCCTATAACGATACCAACTTCTGTTCCGTTATCAACAAGCTGCTTTACCTGAAGTGCAACACCACGAACCGTATCCTCGTGAAATCCTGTTTTGTTTGGGCCAGCAAGAGCTTCGCCACTTAATTTTAAAAGTATTCTCATTATTTTGTTCCCTTAAGACCATCAAAGAATGCAGAAGGATTAACCTCAGCATAAGACTGTGAGCAGTTACCTTCAATAACGGCACCGTTGTTGATCTGTACTGACTGTGATTTGATGTTACCCATAACAATAGCTGTTGTATCAAGAACTACAGGACCGGGAACATCGATGTCACCCTTAACAGCACCTGCTATAACAGCGCTTGTAGCAAAAATGTTACCGATAACAACTGTGCTCTGTCCGATCTTAACACTTCCGTTACTTCTAACTTCACCTGTAATTCTTGCAGCCTCAGCGTAAATCTCTGCTGCCTTTGAATCACCTTCGATCTCACCTGTTACATTGAGCTTACCAAGGCATGTAACATTACCGGTAATCTTACCAACAAGATCAAGAGAGCCTGTTGTCTCAAGATTACCAACGATTTTCATACCCTCTGTAATGCTGGCTGTCTCATCTGTAGGTGTCTGTTGCTGAATGTCCATTGTATCAAATCCCCCATTGTTCATATAATTAGTAGTAGTTCTCTCCTCATACACAGGTGCTTCCTCAGCCTTCTTGCTGGCGATAGATTCAATCGCACTAAGAGAAGCTGCAAGATCAGCTACTGTATCATCTGTATCCTCCTCCTCGAAGTTAATCTCATCAACTTCTTCAGGTTCTTCTACAAAAGTCTCCTCTTCAGGCTCGGAAACCTCAGGAATAACAGGCTCGGCAACAGGTCTTACTACTGCCTCTTCCTTCTCTTCCATTATCTCTTCCTCAACCTCTTCAATGACTTCTTCCGGCTCCTTAGCCTCAGTCTCTTCTGCCCCACCTTCGTCGATCTTGATGTCGTCAAGATGATCAAGCATTTCATTAAGATCCTTCTTTACCTCTGCCTCTGACTTAGGCTTAACCACGTTTTCCTTCTTCGTAGTGTCCCCAAGGATCTTAGCTGTATCACCTTCCTCAGGCATAATTGTCTTTGCAGCCTGAGAGAGATCACTTTTCAGCTCTGAAAAAAATCCCATTTTCTCTTCCTCCGTTTCAAAAATTACTGAGAATTACTGATATGTTGAACCGGTAACGTATCCTCCGTTATCGGAACTATCACTGTGTTATCCATGGCCTGTATCTGTTCTATGATCTCAGGCAATGCTTCTACCGTGGCCTGTTTATCCTGCGCATCATGAAGAAGTATTATCGCCTCGTGAAACTTCGGCACTCCTGTCATGACATTAGCCACTATTATGTCCTTATTTATCCCGGCTCTGTCATCACTGCTGGCTACATTCCAGTCAAAATATGAAACATTCTCGTGATTCAGATAATCTATAAGCTGTTCCATGGGAACTTTGCTTGCTGTGTTGGAGCTGCCTCCCGGGAATCTGTAAAACTTAGACCAGACGCCGGTTGTCTCATACAGATATGTCTGCAATTTATTAAAGTCCGCAGAAAAGCTTCCAAGCGACTCATACAGCTCACTGTACTTATGACTGTAGGAATGCATTCCGATAGTATGTCCACTCTCGGCAATGCGCCTGTAGATATCAGCGTATTCACTGCCTTCCTTACCTGTCACAAAAAAAGTAGCCTTCACACCGTAGCTGTCAAGTATATCAAGTATTGTATTTGTTGATGTGCTGGGCCCGTCATCAAAGGTTATGTATACTCTTCTTACCCCGTCCCATTCTTCCGGTTCTCCTGTGGCAGATTGACCTTCAGATGCTGCCTCGACATTCTCGCCTGTTCCCCCTGTAACTTCTGCCTCCTCCACAGGTTTGACCTCTTCAGAATCCAAAGTCTCCCCCTGAATACTCTCCCAGACCACGCCGGTTCCTTTTTCCTCAGCCTCAATGGGGTTATCATTTTCCCCATCAGCCAAAAGCTCCTCACCATAGTGTTCTTCGTACCAGGACAACTCTTCCTTCGCCTTATTAAGGAGTCTCATAGTATGTCCGTTTCGAATAACCAGGAAAATACAGATGCACGTAGGAATTAGGCACGAAGCTGCAATAGAAAAGAGAATCAATCTCCTCAAAAAGCGGATTCGTCTGGAACGATCCACGCCTGATCGCTGACCCTCCGTGTTCGTTGCCATATAAATTACCACATTTCCAACTTGCTGTTGTGTCTGTAACCAGACACCTGACTATCCACATAGCCAAACTAGATTATAACACATATTAAGGAGTACAAAAAGCTAAAAATAGTTTTCGGAAGCAGGGACCTGCGTTTGCTGACGAAAACATTGTCAAGTTGGAAATTTTACCAAAATAATCACATAAATTTTGTAGGGCAAAAAACGCTCAGTATATAGTTTTTTTATATTTACTTAACTATATATTTATTGTCGTTTGATATCCTAATAACACCAAAGAAACAGGAGGTGTCCGGTATGAGAAAAATCTACGGTCTAATCATTGCAATCGCTGTAATTATCAGCACTTTTTCCAATTCAACAATTATTTCATATGCAGCAAACAAAACCGCAGAGGGAATTAAAATTGAGGGAGAATACCTCATTTCGGATATCGATGGAATCCATACAAGATATGTGGTTGTAGCCAAAAATACTTCTGATAAGGATTTGGCTGTTGTTGCCAAGTTTTATGCACTTAAAGCAAACGGTAATCCCATTAAGTCAGTTACTGACGGCGCTTCCGCAGTTAAAAGCGGACAGTCCTTCATGCTCTATGGTCAGTTTAAAAAGAAGGATATTGAGGATGCTGCAAGCTTTTCATATGAGATCACTGTAACCGAAACCACCGGCTGCAGATATGACGAAGTGGGCTTTGACATCGAAGCCGGACTTGATAATGCCCTTGAAGTAACAGGAACTAATTACTCCTCAGAAGATGTTGGCTGCATTAACGTAAGAAGTGTCTTCTTTAAGGATGGCGAAGCAGTTGCATTTGATACGGTAAATATCGGCGATGCAGCTTATTCACTTAGAAGCGGAAGCACAAACACACAGGAAATCGGCGTTCTTTTACCCGAATATGATGACTATCTTGTGACATATTTTGTAGCGGATGAATTATAAGTAAACAGCCGGGTGAGTTATCCCCTCATCCGGCTGCTTCGCAGCCACCTGTCTTCGCTCCGCTTCGGTCCGCGCTAAACCGACGTCCCCAGGACGTCGAGCGCCCCCAAGGGGAAGGCTTTTTTATGTCACCAATCCTATAGATTTTTCCGTAATTGAATAGACAAAATCAGCCCGCCGGCACATATATATGCAATTTCAAGCGATTATGGCTCTGACAACGAGCGCGAAATTGCATATATATGTGCCGGCGGGCGTCATTAATTCAATAATCAACCTTCATTAGGCAGAGGCCCTGCGGCGGTGCTGTGGGGCCTGCTTTTTGTCTGTCGCAGGCTTCTATTATGTCCTTCAGCTCTTCGGGTTTTATGTTGCCGTAGCCAACCTCAAGAAGAGTTCCGGTCATTATCCTGACCATATTCTGTAAAAAGCCGTTGCCGTGAAAATATAATCTGATCTGAGGTCCGCTCTCTTCAATTTTAATGTTATCAACACAGCGAACAGTGGACTTTTTCATCTTGGTATTGCCGCAAAAACTCTTGAAGTCGTGGGTACCGATTATATATTCAGCCGCTTTCTTCATAAGTTCAACGTCCGGCTTTTCTTCCAATACCGTCACATATTTCCTGTCAAAAACAGGTTTTGTATTTCCATAATAACAGGTATATCTGTAGGTTTTGCCAAGAGCATTATACCTGCTGTGAAACCTGTCAGCACATGCTCTTACATCATTTATGCTGATATCCTCGGGGAGATACTTATTCATGTAGCTCTGTATCTCCTCCTCTGACAAATCAGTATCAAGCATGGCGTTGGCAGTCATGGCTCTGGCATGTACACCTGCATCAGTTCTCCCTGCTCCTATGACCTGAACCGACTCTCCCTCCGGAAGACCTACCATCTTTGTAAGTACAGCCTCAAGCTTTCCCTGAATGGTCATATCCTTATTTGGTTGTCTCTCCCAGCCGTAGAATCTGGTTCCGTCATAGCTTAGGGTAAATTTATAATTTCTTTTCATAACGTTTTTTACTTGGCAATCTCTTCCTTAATAGCGGAAAGCAGTTCATCATAGGTCTCAAATGCAGGGAACTGCGGGAAGTCCTTCTTAATCTGGTCTGTTGTTCTAAACAAAAAGCCTGCCTTACTTGCCTGGATCATTCCAAGGTCATTGAAGCTGTCTCCGCTGGCAATCGTTTCAAAGCCAACACTCTGAAGTGCCTTTACTGTTGAAAGCTTACTCTGCTCACAGCGCATCTTAAAGCCTGTAATCTCTCCGTTCTCTGCTACCTCAAGGCTATTGCAGAAAATTGTAGGCCAGCCGAGCTTCTTCATCAGAGGTGCTGCAAACTGTGTAAAGGTATCACTGATGATGATAACCTGTGTAATACTGCGAAGCTCATAAAGGAATTCCTTTGCACCGGGCATGGGATCTATTGTTGCGATTGTATCCTGAATTTCCTTAAGTCCAAGTCCATGCTCTTTAAGAATACCGATTCTGAATTTCATAAGCTTATCATAATCAGGCTCATCTCTTGTTGTTCTCTTAAGTTCAGGGATACCTGTAGCCTCTGCAAAAGCGATCCAAATCTCCGGAACAAGAACTCCTTCCAAATCCAAACAAGTAACGTACATTTTCTCATCCTCCTCGTCTATGTATTTCCGACTTCAAACATTTTGGTAGTAGTTTAACATATTTTCTGTGAAAGTGAAGTGAAAATAAGGTCATTCCTCAATCTTTTCCCAGGTCATTCCGCTGAAGGTTGTATATTTCCTGCTCTCTTCCATAGGCTGGGGTTTTCCGAAATGATATCCCTGAGCCTTGTCACAGCCGATTGTCTTTAGAAATTCAAAATGCTCTTCTGTCTCTACCCCTTCTGTCAGCGTTACATGTCCCATGCTGTGAGCAGCCTGAATAATGAACCCCAGCACGGCTCCTGACCTCGGATTCTTATCATACTGACGAAGGAAGGCCAGATCCAGTTTTAAGGTGTCAAATTTATAGTTCAAAATATTTGTAAGAGATGAATATCCGCTTCCAAAGTCATCAATCCATACCTGATAGCCAAGTTCTCTGAACTGGTCTATTTCCTGCCTGATAAGAGTGTCATCATCTGTCAGCGCGCTTTCCGTAATTTCTATATCAAGCATGTTAACCGGCATATTGACTTTCTTTCTGCAATTTTCCACCTCGTCTATTACATTACAGAGATTAAAATCAAGTCTGGAAAGATTTATTGAAACCGGCACCAGCGGCTCGCCCTTGGCACGGAGCTTCGCGTAATCCTCACATACTTTTTTCACTACAAACATATCAAGCTTATGTATCTGTCTGTGTTCCTCAAGGATATCGATAAATTCTGCGGGAGAAATCAGCCCCTTCTCAGGATCCTTCCACCTGGCAAGAGCCTCATAACCACAGATTTCACCTGTTCTTGTGCGGACTACCGGCTGGTAATACACCCTGATATCTTCGTTGTCTACTGCATTATCTATATTATCAAGAACAAATTGCTGCATCTGCAGCTTGGAATGAATGTCTTCATTATAAAAAACATAGGGAATATCATATCTTGTTTTTATGCTCTTACAGGCAAGCCTTGCATGATCACAGGCAAGGCCTATGTCATTACAATTCTCTTCAACTCTGTAAATCCCCGCCTTTATCTCCAGCTTTGCACCCGGAATAAGCTTCGAAACATCCTCATGGATTTTTATTACAATCGGCTCTACCTCCTTAGACAAGGTACAAACCACGAAATGGTCCTCCGAAAATCTGGCAACCATGCGCTCCAAAAAAGAGTGCCACAGAAGCTTTGCAATATCATACAAAAGCTCATCACCCTTCTTGAATCCGTATTTTTCATTAAAAAGCTTGAAATGATTAAGATCGAAATAAATGACAGATATGCTCTGACTTCTGATATCGGGGTCTGTCATTATTCCCTGAACAACCTGATAGAAATGTGCCTGATTCCACATGCCTGTGAGTGAATCTGTCTCCTGATTCATCTCCAGCACCTGTGATTCGGCATAGCTGTTCTTATTTTTGTTGTAGTACTCATTCTGATCTATGTCCACAATAAAGACATAGTAATAACTGACTCCGTCCTTGCCGTGAACCAGATGGCCGAAGTCCTCCACATAGCGGATCTTGCCATTTTTTGTACGTATCCTGTATCGCACATAATCATGGCGCATTTCCCCAAATACTGTCTGCTTGCTGATGTCTCCCTGGGTCAGATCATAGTCCTCGGGATAAACCATTCCGCAGAAGCAATTGCCTGTAAATTCCCTGAAATCCTCAATGGAATCGCACTCATAAAGCTTTATTATGTTATCATCCGCAAAGACAATTTCGCCCGCGCCCTCAGCATAATAAATAAAAAAACCTCCGGGAACTCCGTCCGGAATAAAAACCGGCTCGGATTTAGATTTTTTACGGTTAACCTTTTTTACCTCACTTGCCATAGGCTCCCCCCTCATTTACGACAATCATCCACTATGCCATAATTTTAGCCCATGTTTTTATATAAAAATATTAATTTGCAATAAAAAAAAGATAATCATTTTCTGTACAGAAATTTCCTTACAGCAGTGGTTATAAGCGGTATCGGGAAAGGCCTTAGCTCCTTGTCCGCCTTTTTGAGCTCTTCAATTATATGAATATGCTGAGGACAATGACTCTCACATTTTCCGCAGGCCGCGCACTGGGTCGGAAGTCCGGAATCTTTTCTTAGTCCGACCGTCATGAAAAACTCAGCCCGTCCGCTGAACTTATTCTCCATGTACATAGTGTTATAGCTTCTGAAAACGCTCGGAATATCGACACCTCTTGGACAGGGCATACAGTAGCCACAGCCGGTACACCCAACCTTAAGTCTCTCATTTATGGCATTTTTGATACCTTCGATAAGTTCAAAATCTTTGTCTGAAAACTCACCCGCTTCTATTTCTGACGCAACGCGGCAGTTTTCTTTAACCATTTCAAGAGAATTCATTCCGGAAAGCACACAGGTTACCTGAGGCTGATCCCAAAGCCATCTGAAAGCAAGTTCTGCTGCCGTTCTGTGCTTTTCATCCTTTGCAATAAGTGCTTTAGCCTTCTCAGGAAGCTGGTTTACGAGCTTTCCTCCGCGAAGTGGCTCCATGATAATTACAGGAATCCCCCTCTCCGCAGCTGCTTCAAGCCCCTTTCGACCGGCCTGGGATACCTCATCCAGATAGTTGTACTGTATCTGACAGAAATCCCAGTCATAGGCGTTCAGGATTTCTATGAACATCCCGGTATTTCCATGAAAAGAGAACCCGATGTGCTTTATGGCACCGGATTCTTTCTTTTCCTTAATCCATTCCTCAATTCCCAACTTCTTAAGCTTGTTCCAGGCCTCAATATCGGTGAGCATATGCATCAGATAATAGTCGACATAGTCCGTTCGAAGTCTTGATAATTCTTCACTAAAATACTTTTCAATCGCATTTTTGTTAGAAATAAGATACTGTGGGAGCTTTGTAGCTATCTGAATTTTGTCACGGATATTATTTTTTTCAAAAATCTCCCCGATAGCTGCCTCACTACCGGGATAGATGTATGCCGTGTCGTAATAATTTACCCCAAGCTCGTAGGCTCTTAATATCTGTTCCTCGGTTTTTTTCATATCGATGCTGCCTGTTGCTGTCTTGGCAAAGCGCATGCAGCCGAATCCCAGAATTGAAATATCTCCGCCCACTCTGTTTTTTCTGTATTTCATAGCCATCTTCTCCTGCTGCTTTTTGATCTGATCTTATATAATTCTGCTTTCGTCTTAAATCAGCTTTTCAACGCATGCAGCAACATTCTCCATCTTCTCTGTAGGCTCGAATCTTGCAACAACCTCACCGTTTCTGTCTATAACAAACTTTGTGAAATTCCATTTGATATCGGGATTATTTTTGTAATCCTTATCAATCTTTTTAAGCATTACTCCCATAGCAAGTGCTGCAGGTCCCTTACCAAAGCCTTCAAAACCTTTCTGCTCTTTAAGATATTTATAAAGCGGAAGCTGATTATCTCCGTTGACATCAGACTTCTTCATCTGAAGGAATTTTGTATTATAGTGAAGTGTGCAAAACTCATGAATCTCCTCATCAGTTCCGGGTGTCTGCCCTGCAAACTGGTTACAGGGAATGTCCAAAACCTCGAATCCCTGATCATGAAACTTCTCATACATATCCTCTATATCCTTGTAATGAGGTGTAAAGCCACATTCTGTAGCAGTGTTGACAACAAGTACTACCTTGCCCTTGTAATTCTCCATTGAAAAATCTTCGCCCTTAGCGGTTGTTACTGAATAATCATAAAATCCCATAGTAGACCTCCAAAATAAAAAATATGTGTTCCTACAAAAACTTTGTTTCTGTGCCATAAGAATCTCTTTGATTTATTGCTATTATATTGCACACAATTTATAATGTCAAGTATTTTTTGGATTCACCCTCATCCGGCACTTCGTGCCACCTTCCCCCTCGTAGGGGGAAGGCTATATTATTTCTGCTTCGTACGGGTCTTAAGACTCCTTAGGTATTACTTCTGTTCCGTACGGGTCTTAAGACTCCTTAGGTATTACTTCTGTTTCGTAGGGAGCTTAAGACTCCTTAGGTATTACTTCTGTTCCGTACGGGTCTTAAGACTCCTTAGGTATTACTTCTGTTTCGTAGGGAGCTTAAGGCTCCTTAGGTATTACTTCTGTTTCGTAGGGAGCTTAAGACTCCTTAGGTATGTCTTCTGCTCCGTGGTGATTCTATAGCTTTCGACAGATTTTTGAATAGCTTTATTGTGTGTCCACCTGTCAAGGCATCTGTCTGTTATAAACGGAATTATCATCTCATACTGCTTTGCAAGAGCGGTAGCAAAATACCAGGCGATCATCATGTTGACATAGTATTCCTGTGACCTTACCTCTGCTACCATCTTCGGATAGGCAATGTCAAAATCCTCATCAAGAAAATGCTGCATCAGCATACCTATAGCAAATCTTACTGTGTATGTTTTATCTGAAGCTATCCATTCCTTAATATAATTTAAAAGCTCAGTTTTATGCTTTTTGAAAACCTTGGGAGACATCTGATCACAGGTAGCCCAGTTATCAACATAGGGAAGAAATCTGTTTACTTCCGTTATGCAGTCATCAAAATCCTTTATCTCCGATATTATGAAGGCCTGAAGCTGATTTTCATCAAAATATTTATGTGGAAGATCATTTAGAAACTCGGATATACCCTCTGTCTTTGCAAGACTTTTGGCATACTTTCTTAGATCCGGAGTGCGGACGCCGATCATATCATCGACGTCCATTCCGGGTATCAGTTTTACCTGAAAATTACGATATTTTTTGTCCTGAAGCCTGAAGAGCTCTTCTCTGATTTCTTCAATAATTCCAGTCATTTTTTATCCCCTCAGATTTTGATCAGTTCATATTCTCTGGATCCCAGTCCTATCTTCTCGCCATGCTCAAGGGTTTCCTTCCACTTAACATTAGGATTGGAATCAAGGAAATGGTCATGGTGATGGTGCCAGTCTTCCTGAGCAAGGTGATCTCCCAGCTGGCTGTTACGAATAGGCTCAGCCTGCAGGCAGAGATCCGCACATGCCTGATCAAGCGCCACCGGATCAAAGGATGCCAGCATTCCTATATTAGGAAGAATAGGTGCATCGTTCTCACCGTGGCAGTCACAGTTGGGCGAAACATCCATAATAAGCGATATGTGGAAGCAAGGCTTTCCGTGGCAAATAGCTGCTGTGTATTCAGCCATTTTACAGCAAAGATCTTCCTTGGCTGTGCCGCTCTGATTTTCTATCGCATCAAAAGAACATGCTCCAATGCATCGTCCGCAGCCTTTACAAAGCTCCTGGTCTATTACAGCTTTTCCTGAGTCATAGGAAATAGCATCCGAGCCACATTCCTTTGCACACTGCTTACAGCTTCTGCAACGGTCGGGATGTACTATGGGCTTACCATCATTGTGCTGTACCATTTTTCCTGCACGGCTTCCACCACCCATTCCGATGTTCTTGATAGCTCCGCCAAAGCCTGTCATCTCGTGGCCCTTGAAATGTGAAAGTGAAATAATAACATCAGCATCATACAGAGCCTGTCCTATATAAGCTTCCTTGCAGTATTCACCATTAGGCACCGGGACTGTAGCTTCATCCGTTCCCTTAAGCCCGTCGGCAATAATAACATAGCAGCCCGTTGTCACACTGTTAAACCCGTTTACTTCTGCATTGTAAAGGTGATCCACCGCATTCTTTCTGCTACCGGGATAGAGTGTGTTGCAGTCAGTAAGAAACGGCTTTCCACCCAGTTCCTTTATAACATCCGCAACTGCCTTAACATAGTTTGGTCTTATATATGAAAAGTTGCCCAGCTCACCGAAATGCATTTTGATAGCTACAAACTTTCCTTCAAAATTTATGTCGCCTATTCCTGCCCTGCGGATAAGCTTTTGCAGCTTTACTCCCTGGCTCTGGTCCAGTTTGGTCCTGAAATCAGTAAAAAATACTTTTGCCTTCTCCATGTATGTAACCTCCTACCGTTACAAATAATTAAGTAAATTTTGCCCTGTTTAATATTATGCCAAAATTGAATCTTTTTATCATCCGGGAATTGGTTATTTTAGAAAAAGTTTATTTATCATCTCTTCTAACACTTTTCATTATGCTTTTTATACTCTTCACTTAGTTCATTCTGAAGCATAGTGAAAAATTCAGAATATCTCAAAGCTGTTCCGCCTTCATAACGTACAACCTTAACGTACAGTGAAAGAGGAATCTCTTTTCCTGTCACCCATTGTCTTTTCCTCCATTAGTTCCCGGTCAATTCTGTATCCGGGGAACAGTTCAAATTCAGAGGGATTCTTTCTTCATGTGCTCCCTCCACATATTTTGTTCATAATTAGTTTGTCACCTAACTTCTTTTTATTTTATCCTTGATTCTAAGGCTTGCCTCAACATGCATTATCCAGTGTCTCGAAAATGGCATCTGGATAAGTCCGCGTATATCCTTTCCGCACCAATAGTCAATCAGCCAGATTGCGTTATCATCGTCGCTCACAACATTTAATGCTTTTAACGTTTCTTTCCTTTCGTCTGATATTTTTGTTTTCATTTCACTATACGGCAAATTGCTCAGAATCATTTCCGTGCTTTCTTTTACCTCATGAATATATGAATACAATTCATCCAACTCAAGTTCCTTTGAAAAGTCAGCGATCTGCTGTTTAACCAGTTCGTTTCCTGTTGTTATGATTGGAGCACAGATTCTATTTTGATAATCCTTGGCAAAGAAAACCTGATCATCACCATTTATCAAAGTATGTGCAACAATATCTTCTATACGAAAAATATGCCACAAAGAGTATGCAATAGTCTTACTGTGATAACCATCTACATTTATAAAAGGAATTGCGTTGAAATCATCTCTTTCAAGCTCATTCCTGAAAGAGTCTATAGTTTCCATTATCATTTTTCTCAACGTAAACAATGTATCAATACCAGTCTTATAGTTATTCTTATTTTTTATTTGGTTCTGCATTTCTTTGTTCAGCTGCGACCATTCCTTGTTCATAAGTGACCTCTCTCTGCTCTGATCTTTGCTTTGTGTAATTATACTTTTTCAATTCTGTAAAATTTGAATCCATTTTCTTCCTTCAGGAATTTAAAGCCGATCTTTTCAAGAATGTGCTGACTTCGCTTGTTTTTTACTATAGTATCTGCATTAACAGCAGTCATTCCAAGGTCAGAAAAGGCGTACTCTACTGCAAGTTTCTCAGCATTTGTTCCATAACCTTTTCCTTTATAGGAATCATTCTGCATATGGATACTCAATGTACATTCCTTTTTATCATAATCAATCTGCTTTAGCTGAATTTCTCCAATAGGCTTGTCTTCAAGCATAATGGCCAGCACTTTCCTGTCAGGCCTTTGCTTGCTATCAAAATACTTGTCTGCATATTCTTTTGTATATATAAATGGCTTGAATAATGACATATCCGAATAGATATCACGATCATTTTCCCATTCCCTGAAAAGTAACTGGCACAGTTCCCTGGTCATGGGTTTTAATTCAATATTTGCGTTCCCCATTTTTAGTTCCTCCAACAAATAGAAAAGACATGTGCTTCCTCCCCTAGAAAGCACATGCTTTTATCATAACACATTTTCATCCTAAATCTTGTACTTCTACGGTTAGTAGAACACAATGTAGCGTCAGAGTATAGCCACTCTCCTTCACGTAGGGTTACAATAGAAGTATATCTGTTTTAATCTAAAGCTGTAACCAAAAACCTGTGGATAGGAGGCATTTATGCTCGATCATACTAAAACCGGAATGTTCATATGCGATATTCGGAAAGAGAAAGGTCTTACCCAGAAACAGCTGGCTGATGAAATCGGGGTCAGCGACAAAACCATTTCAAAATGGGAAAACGGCCGCGGGATGCCCGACACTTCCATCATGCCTGAGCTATGCAGAGTTTTGGGAATCAATATCAATGAACTCTTATCCGGCGAGCACCTTACCACAGAGAATTATAATGGAAAGGCGGAAGACAATATGGTACAGCTTATTAAAGACAGTGAAAATGAAAAGAAAAAGGAAAAAGACAGAGTCATCGGAACAATTACAGGACTCATTCTTCTTGTAATATTTCTATTTATTATAGTCCTGATATCAGGCGGTGTTGGTCAGCTGATATGGTTTATTGACGCACCTTCTCTGCTGGCTGTTCTTGGGATTCAGCTTATAAGCCTTGCTGCTTCAGGACAGTTTTATAATTTCTTCAGAGGTTTTAGACTTACTTTTTCCCCTAAATCAGTTCCTATAGAAGAACTTCCATCATTGGCACAAAGATCAGAACACGCTGTGGGACTGGGAATAAAGATTACTATTCTTGCAGGTGTACTATCCAGTCTCATTGGTTTTGTGGTTACTATGCAGAATCTCTCCCGCCCTGAAACCATAGGCCCTACTTTGGCAGTATGCGTATTAACACTGTTTTTTGCATGTCTTATTGCACTTTTTATGTATGTAATCAAAGGGCGTCTTCATAGAATAAGCGAAAGCTGATTTAGATAGGAAAATTAGAAAAGTCCGCTTCGTTTCCTATGAAGCGGACTTTTCGATAATCAGTTCTTCATATATTTTGTATTTATAATAAAGTAGCACGTATAAGATCTTTAACTGTTTTATCCTTCAAAGCAAAATTTAATGTTTCATAAGTCACTATTAGTCTGTCTCCGGGGATTATTCCATTAGCAATATATGAATCTATTTTCCTGATGGCTTTATCAGCATAATTAGGATCATCCATTCTCCCATCATGTTCCCAGTATACTTCCTTCTCTATCCTTTTACTAAGCAAAGTAAAATCCGGATATACAGTACCATATCCTTTCAACAGCAGTGGGCACTCATATTTATATTCAATTCCCATATCATAAAATATATCTGCCAAAATTTTCTCAGATTTTGACCTTACTCTTTCGCCTTTCTTTGTAAGTATCAGCGGCGTCCCTTCAGCAAATTCCTTCCCCTGATAAGGAATTGCCTTCCACTTCTGCACTCTCCGTTCAAACGGAATTTCAACAGGTTCTACCATGTTTTTTCTTATGTCGCTCAGCGAACTATATATCATAAGTAGTTCATCATCTTTATATTCTTTGCATATTGTCTCCAGTTGCTTAAGTCTTCTATCAACAAGTCTTTTTATTTTCTTGTCATAAGCTTTCTGTGCAAGTGGCTTTACTATATTGCTGTTTTCTCGCCTTATATACTCGCCCTGCCTTTTACACTTCATATTCTTATCCGTACAAAGCATGTATTGCGGTCTCTTTCCACAATTGGTAATTCTGAGAGTACCTTCCGGCGCAATACTGAGCCTGTCATCCACACACTCCTTTATATGTAATAATCTTTTCTGTTCATCTTTTAATAATTTTTCTAATCCTTGCATATAAATAATATAGTATTCCTTTCTTTATCTCATTATTCTGCCGTATCTTGCTACTCAATAATTTGCGACATTATGTTTTTTATATAAATTTGCAGCCAATTTTGTGTCCACATGTTGGATTTGCTAATTAAAATACTGCCCAAATATACTTTCCACTGTGTCCACTTCTTGGGGACCATTTTAAGCCATGCTCTTCTACCGCAAGATGCTTTTTTTGAGTTTGCGGCATTTTATTTAACGCTTACTTCTCTGCCACAATATGCTGCTTTTGATTTTGCGGCATTTCATTTTACACTTACTTCTCTACCGCAACCTGCGTTTTATTATATTGCAGCAGTTTAATTCAAATTTTTTTGACTACTGCATTTCCTCATATTTATCTTTGCAGCAGAAAAACTTTTAATTTTCTAACTGCTGCATATTTCATTTTTCCGATTAACAGCAGTCAGACATGACTGAAAGCTTCACAAAAATACCTTCAACCGCCATAAATAACCATAAAATCTAAATTATTCAATTGTAAAAAATGGAGTTCTGCAGTGTCCCAGATACGCTTTCCACTGCTTTTTCAGAATGAAGCAGATTATAACAGCAAGTTCCAAAAAGTGCAACTAAAACATTTCCACTTGAAACATTCTCGCATTCTCGCAAGGCATCAAAAAAGACATTCCGATATCGAAATGTCTTTTGCCAATACTATATTATTACTTCGGGCTTGCCTTCGTCAAAAGGACCACCGTCTCACAGCTTCTTGTAAACGGGAACATATCAACAGGTATGATGCGCTCTGCCTTGTAGCCGTTCTTGGTAATATATTCCAGATCCCTTGCAAGAGAATCCGGGCTACAGGAAATGTATACAACTCTGTCCGGATTAAGCTTGAACATGGAATCCATAAAAATCTCAGTAGATCCGGAACGTGGCGGATCCATGAAAACAACATCAGCATGATCACCTGCTTCTGCCATCTGGACCATAAACCGGCTGGCATCATTTTCATAGATGTCTATATTCTTAATTTCGTTCATTTTTGCATTGATTCTCGCATCACGTACAGCATCCTTGTTGAGTTCAACGCCGATGACTTCTGCTGCATGCGGACTTGCAATAATTCCAATGGTTCCAACACCACAATAGCAGTCAAGAACAGTCTCTTTTCCGGTAAGTCCTGCAAGTTCAACAGCCTTGGAATAGAGCTTCTCGGTCTGAACAGGATTGACCTGATAAAAAGACTTTGGAGAAATCTTGAACTTCATGCCACAAACAGTATCATAAATAAATCCGGGGCCGTATATTGCCTTCTCCTTATCCCCGAGAATCATGCTCGTATGCTTATCGTTAACGTTAATGACAATTGTAGTAATTTCGGGATGTTCCTTCAGAAGCGCCTTAACAAAATTATTCTTGGAAGGAAGAATAGGCGATGTAAGAACAAGTACCACCATGATCTCTCCGGTGTTATGACCTACTCTTATAAGGACGTGTCTGAAAAGTCCATATCCATTATCCTCGTCATATGTCTTAATCTTGAAGGACTTCAGCATTCCGCGAATGGTTGCGATAATGGCATCTGCCTTCTCGTTCTCAAGATAGCATGCATCAACAGGCACCACATCATGAGTACCTTCTTTATATATTCCCGATACCGGATTCCCTTTTCTGTCGTGGGTAAATACCGCATGAACCTTGCATCTGTAGTGTTCAGGATGCTCCATCTCCATGAATGGTTCAACCTTGCCAAACTTGCCAACAAGCTCTTCTACACGTTTGTGCTTTCTTTTAATCTGCTCCTTGTAAGGGACATCAATCATCTGGCAACCGCCGCACTTCTTGGATACAGGACACTTACTATCGGTCTTCTTAGTGAAAGTTTTTTTACAATCCACTGACTTTTTGGTATTCCCCATGCCATTTTTTGAAGCAGCTGTCTTTTTTACACCTGCCTTTGACTGGCTTATCGTTCTTGTTGTCTTTGCAGGTTTTGATGCATCGTTCTTATTGACTTTATTTTCATTTCTCATTTATTAGCCCTCATCCGTCAGCTTCGCTGACACCTTCTCCCAGAGGGAGAAGGCATAAAAAATCTCATCCTTATCAGGTAATACAAAAATATACTGTCATCTCTATCAGGAGGTAATATCAATATACGCTCTCATCTCTATCAGGAGGTAATATCAATATACGCTCTCATCTCTATCAGATAATATAAAAATATACTCTCATCCTTATCAGGAGGTAATATCAATATACGCTCTCATCTCTATCAGATAATATAAAAAAATACTCTCATCCTTATCAGGAATAAAATCTGCCTCATTAGGCTCAAAGACCTCCGGCAGCTACCGGAGGTCATAAACAGACGTAATTATTTTTTCTTTGGTTTATTATTCTTAGAGCTCTTATTCCTCTTGTCACCAAAATCTCTGATCTTAATATCCTCAAGACCGGAAACAAGCTCTCTTGCACGCTCAACATCCGCTTTGTTTATACGAATGGTACATACAATCTTGTCTTTATCAGAGCCAAAAATTCTCTGTAAAAAGCTCTTATCCTGCCAGTCAATATAATAAGAGATGCGGTTCTGAAGGAAACGCTCCTCTAAAATTCTCTTAGTCTCCTTGCTATATACCCTACAAAAGGAAACTTCATTATTAAAAACCTGATCAGTTTGTATTATTGATGACATAAATCCGTTCAAAGCCTCTCATTCTATCTGAAATCCACTATATTTTACACTAGGCTCCTTATGTTTGTAAATAGTAAAGAAAATCGCAAAAACGCTCAATTTTACACATTCTTTATACTGTTAATTATCTTTTCATTTGAATATTTGCAAAATAGGATGTAAAAATTAATTAGAGGTATTATAGGTACAGCATGGATGCTGTTTTCCAGGGAAATACGTTCCCGAAGATCAAAGGAGTGATTTGTATGGGAATAAATGTAAATATGGACTATTCAACATTGTTTGGTAGTTTGCCTGGAGCAAACTCTTCGAATAACATTATGTCGGGATTATCCGGCATGTTATCCGATTATTCTTCTATCAGAAACGGAAGCTACGGTAAGCTGGTATCAGCATATTATAAAAAAATAGAAAACGAAAATTCCGATTCCACCGACAAGACGGATAAAAGTTCAAAAAACAGAACTGAAACCACAACCGAAAAGTCAAAGGCAGCAGAGAAAAAACAATATTCCGCCATTTCTTCAAATGCCAAGGGTGTTGCTTCTGATGTTGATAAGCTCACAAAAACCGGTGATGATTCAGTTTATTCCAAGTCATGGCAGAATGTAACCGATGAGGACGGCACGGAATCAAAGGTCTATGACTACAACATGGGCAAAATCACAAATGCTGTGTCCGGTTTTGTAAAAGACTATAACAGCCTTGTAGGTTCAGCTTCAGATGTATCGGACGTAACCACAAGCGCCAGAGCTGAATATCTGTCAAAGATTACCAGTTCCTATGAAAATGAACTATCCTCAATAGGAATAAGCGTAAATGATGACGGAAAGCTCTCTTTGAACAAGGATAAGCTTAAAGAAGCAGGTGCGGAAGCAATACAAAATGTATTCACTCAAAAAGCAGGCTATGGCTACAAAATATCCCAGGCAGCAACAAGCCTTGAAACCTCTGCTTCAAGAGCCGCTTCCTCCACATCTACATATTCAAAAACAGGACTTACTAACACAGACTTTTCATCAATAATGGATTCCTTTATTTGATGAAGAGTGAACGTTCGCCGCAAGGCGTACTTAAAAATAGCCGCCGTATTCAGTTTAATTACTGATACGGCGGCATTTGATTTACCATAAGTTATATTAGTTCTCTCCGGTTATCTCATCAACACGGTTAGCATATTTTACTCTGAAAATTCTCTTAAGTGATTCATTGATTCTATCTTCGCTTATTGTTCCATTCTGTACAGCTGCGAGAACTCCGTTATAGCTCTCCATAAAATCAGCAGGAAGGAAAAGCATATCTGCTCCTGCCTGAATAGCTGCTACAGCTGAATCTGCAGGTGAATATCTGTCAGCAAGATCTGATAATGAATCGGTTATTATTATTCCATCATAACCGAGCTGTCCTCTTAAAACATCCTGAATTACTGTAGAACTCAGGCAAGACGGAGTATCATCTCCCGTGATTCCCATTGAAGGTGCAGTACATACCATGATCATGCTGGCTCCTGCATCTATTCCTGCCCTAAACGGTGCAAGTACAACTTCAAGTCCCTCAACATTATTGCCACTGTTTATAGTCTCCGGAAAATACTGAAGACATGCGGATACTCCAAATGACTGTAATCCTTCAACAGTTTTTGAAACCATCTTAGAAACTGTATCTGAATTTGTTCCGAATGAGTTGCCGCCATCTGCAAGGTTAGCATTAACTCCGAGATTCATATTGAATCCGTAGCTGTTTAAATAATTAGCAACTCTTGAAGCGGTATTATAAGCTTCATCAGCATTACCGGAAGCACCGAGCTCTGAAGGTGATGCGACAGCCTCAAGTGAAAGGGCACTGGCAACTACGCTCTTCTCTCCACCCACTTCAGTAGTGGACATAAACATAGGATATTTGCTCATTGAAGATGTAGAGCTGATCAAATCCTTAACCTGCCCCTCATCCTTAATATTCTTGGATACGTAGAACAATCCGCCTACTGCATATGTAGACAGTGCATCCTGAGTTGTGGCACCTGCCTTGATAACAGCGTCAGCCCCTGTGAGCTGTTCCGGAGAAATCATGAAAAGTCCGGCAACCTTATCCTCAATAGGCATCTCTGAAATGCAGGTATCCACTATATGATCCAGCATAGCATCTGTACTCATAACCTCGGATTCTGTCACATTCTCATCGGGTGAAGCAACTGCAGCCGGCTCAATATCAACCTCCCTGGCCTCAGCAACAGCCTCTTCCACCTGCGCATTATATGCTTTTACAGCATGTACAATCTTACCAACCGTAAAAAATGCGCCGGATATAACTGATACTCCTAAAACGCCTGTAATGGCATATGCGGTGATCTGTGCTTTAATCCTGCGCTGTCTCCTAAGTTCTCTTCGAGTATTTCTCTCAGAGCCAACATTATTATTCATTTTATCTTCCATACATCCTCCCCATGGAAAATCCCCTAAAAAACTTGTATTCATTATAACATACTAATTACACAAGTTCTACTAAAAAGAGAAGATGAAAACACAATATTTTGTGTTTTAAAAAATAATCAAAAAAGCACAGCTCCGCGAGCTGCGCATCCAAAACACTATACAGACAAAGCATAAGGGCGAGTGTTCTTCATCTACTACACTCGCCCTTACGCATGTTCAAATTGTTCGTTGTCCAATGGACTTACCTCCAATTTCTCAACTCTGCCCTTTCCATTAACCTTTGCACTCGTATGCTGTGACGGCTAGTACGACCGCTAGACCTGCGCCACTATGTCATGTACTTAAGCTCGTTGTGTTGGAAATTCACTATTGTTTGTGGTTTTAACTAAATAGTTCGGCGGACTATACCTTCCTTTCCGAAAAAGTTAATTACTAAGATTTAGAGTAAAAACTTAAGTTCCCTTTGGACCGTACCTCCATTTCTTTCAGCCTGTTCTGCTGAAGTCTTTGAAAGAAGTTCTCTCTTTCTCTTATCTTTAATCGCATTATACACACGTATTTTTTAATTGTCAATACATTTTTTTAATTTTATTTTTGATATTAGATTATTCCGTATATAAATATTGGTTATCTGATAAATTGTCTATAAATGCTGTAATATTCACACAATTCAAAATACCGATTTCTATACTCGAAATAAAGTATAAAAAGTATAAAAAAAGCTGACCTAAATTATAAAAAATTTGAGGTCAGCTCTGTCATTATATAAATTTTTTTAAATTAGAGGATATTTTGCAGTTAATTCCTTGATAATTGCTCTTGCTTCGTCGTTATTCTCGCCCTTACCCTTGATGACAATTGAAATTGCTTCTGCGATTTTATCCATGTCATCTTCCTTCATTCCGCGGGTTGTAACAGCAGGAGTACCAAGTCTGATTCCGCTTGTAACAAAAGGTGACTGCTTTTCATTGGGTATTGTATTCTTGTTAGCTGTAATATGCGCATCATCAAGCCATGCTTCAACATCTTTTCCTGTAAGATCAAAGTTGGTAAGATCGATCAGCATAAGGTGATTGTCGGTTCCGCCTGAAACAATCTGAACTCCTCTCTTCATAAGGCCTTCACTTAATGCCTTCGCATTCTTGACGATCTGCTCCTGATAAGTCTTGAACTCAGGACTGAGTGCTTCCTTAAAGCATACTGCCTTGGCAGCAACCACATGCTCAAGAGGACCACCCTGGATTCCCGGGAATACTGCCTTATTGAACTTATATTTATCCTGAGCTTCCTGATTCCAGAGAATAAGACCTCCTCTGGGTCCGCGAAGAGTCTTGTGAGTTGTTGTTGTAACTACATCGGCATAAGGGAACGGACTGGGATGAACGCCTGCAGCAACAAGTCCTGCAATATGAGCGATATCAGCCATAAGTACAGCGCCGCAAAGGTCTGCTGCCTCACGGAACTTAGCGAAATCAATTGTTCTGCAGTATGCAGATGCACCTGCGATTATAAGCTTGGGCTGGTGCTCTTTTGCAAGTCTCTTAACCTCTTCATAATCAATGAAACCGTTCTCATCAACACCATAAGCTACTACATTATAGTAAGTACCTGAAATGTTGGCCGGGCTTCCGTGTGAAAGATGTCCACCCTGACTGAGATTCATACCGAGGATGGTATCGCCGGGCTTAAGCAGTGCGAACTGAACAGCAAGATTTGCCTGTGCACCTGAGTGAGGCTGAACATTTGCATAGTCACAATGGAAAAGCTCCTTAGCTCTGTCCCTTGCAATATTCTCAACCTTATCTACAACCTGGCATCCGCCGTAATAGCGCTTTCCGGGAAGTCCTTCTGCATACTTATTTGTCAGAGGGCTACCCATAGCAGCCATAACAGCCTTACTAACCCAGTTCTCAGATGCGATCAGCTCAATATGATCGTTCTGGCGCTCCATTTCCTCCACGATAAGGTCAGCGATATCGGGATCAACATTTTTTACTTCATCCAATGAATACATACCGGCAATTCCTCCACTTCCGTAGTTTGACGTTTTAATGTGCTAAAGCATTTGCGAAGTATAATAGCATATAATGATATAGGTGTCAAAAGCTACTTTTCTCGTAACCAATTCGTACTGACATTACTATGTTATAATATAAAAAAAGTTTTATTGGGAGTCTTTTTTATATGTTTTATTGCATAGTTAACCCTTCAGCCAGATCAGGCCACGGGAAAAATATCTACAATATGTTCGAGGAAAAATGCAAACTTCTTGGCATTCCTTATAAAGTGATCTTCACCAAAGGTCCCGGGCACGCCATGAGCGTTGTAAACCGTCTTACAGATACTTCCGCTTTCGAAAAAAACGATTCTTCAGAACCTATTAATATTATTGTCATGGGTGGCGACGGAACCCTTAATGAAGTTGTTTCGGGAATACAGGATTTCGATAAGGTAAGACTTGGCGTCGTTCCACTCGGTTCAGGTAATGATTTTGTAAGAGACCTGGATTTTCCAAAAAAATCCTCCGAGCTTATTGATCAGATTTTAAAAGGGGAAGTTGTAAGAAAACTAGATGTAGGTAATGTCCACTATGATCATATGACCAAAACTCTCTCAAGGCTCCATGATGAACGCATTGCTGAAGACAGACGCTTTGATGTTAGTGCAGGTATCGGTTTTGACGCCGCTGTTTGTGAAGAAGCTCTTTCCTCAAAGACCAAGAACAAACTAAACAAATTCGGTCTGGGAAAAGCAACCTATGGAGTTATTGCCGTCAAACAGATTCTTCATGCCGATCAGCCTTCCTGCGACATAGAAACCGATGACGGACAGCACATTCACATAGATCATCTTATTTTTGCCGCAGCCATGATCCATCACTATGAGGGTGGTGGCTTTAAGTTTGCCCCTGATGCAGATCTTCAGGACGGTTATTTTGACCTTATAGCAGGCGGGGATATATCCACAAAACAAATTTTCAAAGTACTGCCTATGTCGTTCTTCGGTAAGCACTATGGGCAAGACGGAATCCATCACATAAGAGCAAGGGAAATCCGTATAAAGACCTCTATCCCTTTATGGGTACACACAGATGGAGAAGTTCTTTTGAAATCAGATCAGATTACACTGAAATGTCTAAAGAAAAAATTAAATCTTTTATCGTGAAAAACGCACAGAAATTTATAGTTTTTTTATAATTTTTGTACAGTTTTTCATTTGAATATCTTTTTGCCTTGCGATATAGTTAATTATCGATACACAAACACTGTTTAGCGAAATAAGGTGAAAAGTTATATGAAAAAAAGAACATCAAAATGGTTTGACAAGCCTTGGACCAAGGAGCGACTTGAAGATACCATCAGATGCCTTATACCGGTAATCATTTATGGTTTTGTTTATCTAACATGGTTTTTCCACTTGGAAGGTACCAAGGAATTGCATTATACGGTTATTCATTCCGCTCTGGATGATAAGATTCCGTTTGTAGAGATCTTTATCATTCCATATTTAGGATGGTTTGCATATTGTGCATTCTTCTTTTTCCTGTTCCTTCTCATGTATGACATGGAGGACTTCTTTAAGAATGCAGCATTCTTCTTTACCGGAATGACACTGTTTTTGATAATCTCGTCTATATGGCCTAATATACAATATTTAAGACCTGTAGTTATGCCGAGAGACAATGTTTTTACACATATGATTGCGCATCTGTATCAGACAGATACTCCCACTAACCTGTGGCCCAGCATCCATGTGTATAACGCAATCGGAACTCATCTTGCAGTTTATAATTCCAAGAGATTCAGTAAGCTGCTCAAGAATTGTTCGCTTGTCTTCTGCATATCAGTAATTCTTTCGACGATGTTTATCAAACAGCACTCCGTAATAGATGTACTTGGCGGTATCATCTTCGCAGTGGCTACTAACCTTGTTGTATACAAGAGTGAGCTCGTTGTGAATGCTTACCATCGCCATAATGAAAGAATAAAAACCGGAAAGGTATTGCAGTAAGGTATAAAAACAAAAAAATAAAGCATGACATCTCGCAAGCGGTGTCATGCTTCTTTTTTTGTTTTGCACTGCAACAGGTTAGTTAAAGTTGTATAACTTCTGAGCAATCTTATATCCGGTAAGTGTAATCTTTCTTCCGCCCTTTCCGGGAAGGTATACAAATACGCCCTCTATTCTATAGCGGAGCTTGCAGTAGAGTAAGAAGCTTCTGTTCTTAATATACTTCATAAGCTCTTTACGTTTTTCAAGATTCTCTTTTGTTCCTGACGCTATCATCAGTATTGTGGAGATAGCGGTTATTATCTCAAGATAATTGAACATGTAGTGATAACGCTTCTTATTGGATCTGATCATTCCGATATTTTCAACGTAATAATCCACCATAAGCTTGTTAACACGAACCTGCTGATCAAGTCTTGATATCATGATCTCCTGATTAACTGACTGATCTGCTCTTCCGATGTAATAATAGTAAAAATTCACATCAAGATAATACATGGACTTAACGAAAGGCAGCGGATTAAATACATATATATTGTCCACATAGAAGGTATGCTCAGGAAGCTTAAGTCCGCAATCACGAAGAAGCTTTGTCCTGAAAATAACGGAATGCATAAGAAGATAATGTCCTATTGTAATCTTCTTTACATCATCCCAGGTAAAGAGTTCCTCTATGGGGAACATTCTGTTATAGCGCATAACCTTATGACGCTGCTCACCTTCCTTGTTGTATACAAAGTTACTGATAAGAAGATCCAGTCTCTCACTTCCACCGGCGAACTCCTCCAGTGTAGTAAGGATTTTCCTGTAAGCAATTTCCTTTACCCAGTCATCACTGTCAACAACCTTAAAGAAAAGTCCGGTTGCATTCTCCAGTCCTGCGTTAACCGCGGAACCATGTCCGCCGTTCTTTTTGTGTATAGCCTTACAAATAGTAGGATATTTTTCAGCATACGCATCAGCTATTGCTGCTGTGTTATCCTTTGAACCATCATCCACTATAAGAATCTCAACGTCTTCCCCGCCTACCAGGAGTGAATCTATACATTTTTTCATGTAATCCTGGGAATTATAGCAAGGTACTGCTATGCTAAGTAGCTTCATCTTTTTTCATATCTCCTTATTAAATGTCATATTCCACGTCTGGTAACTTCAAACTTCTGCTTTGTCAGAAGGAACTCCCTGAGTTCACTGCATCTGATGTCAGGCTCGTTACCCGGAATCTCGGTGTCCATAGCCATTGCCATGATATCAATCATATCATTTGTAACAACAGGCCTTATCTGGCTTAAAACCTCTATTCTCTCCGCTGTACTGTTTGCATCAAGGAATTTAACCACAAGCGGATTCATGCCAAAGCTCTCGGCCTCCTCTTCAATCGTACGATTCATATAATTATCGTTGATTTCAGGCTTATCCTCATCCTCAAAAAGGCTTTCCTTCTTAGGAGCCTCTTTTTCCTCTTTCTTAAACAATGACTCTGTAACAGACTTCACCTGAGGCTTGATCTCCGGCTTTATTTCAGGCTTTAATACAGATTTGCTCTCTGATTTTATTTCAGCCTTTATCGCATCAAGCTTTTCAGTCGAAAATTTGCGAGGCTGTTCAGAGTGTCTTCTGTCTTCCTCAAGGCTCTTATCCTCGTCAGGAGTAAACAGCTCAAATCTCATTCTCTGATCAGGATTGGGATATCTCTCCCTGTCAACCTCAGACGTAAAATCCTTAAGAGATCTGCAGTATATAGTATAGTCGCCGTAGAGAGCCTGATATACAACCTGCTCCTCTCCTGTATCAGCATCTCTTGCGATTGTAATTATCTGATACTTTCCGCCTTTAAAATGTCTGTATAGTTCCTGCGGTTTTGGTCTGTTCAAAGTAGTATCCTCCTAAATCAGATGTAGCGCCGGGTCATTAAAACCCACAACCGATTATATCATAAATTCACTTCCTGGACGATGCTTTTACTATTATCATCTCAACACTGATTATCCTGTCGAGGCGTCCTGTCTTAACAGCCTCATCGCTCTCAAGGCACATATTAAGTGAATCCTTTAAATCCTTCATCGAATAGCTTCTGGTCCACCCCATTATTTTATCAGCAACAAAAGGCGGTACCCCAAGCTTAGATGCTGCAACGCTTTTGTTCACTCCCAGCTCTGCCATTTCCTTTGCACTAAGAAGCTGGTTAAACTGTCTCATTATAAGAGCAAGTATCTGCTCCGGAGCAGTTTTTAATGCAAGCAGCTCGTAATATATATTCATGGCCTTTGCCTGATTTTTCATAACTATGGCATCCGTCATCTCAAAAATCCTGCTTGTCAGCCAGTTTGCACAAATCTCATCCACATCCTTCTCGGTAACTTCCGTCCTTCCGTAGCAATAGCTTACGAGTTTTTCCATCTCGTGGACCATATTGGACATATCTGTTCCTACACGATTAATGAAATAGGCAATTGTCCTTGTGGATATTAAAAAGCCTTCATTTTTCATCTTCATCGCAACCCACTTATATAGCTGCTGTTCATCGGGTGTCTCGCAGTTAATATCAAGTCCCAGCTTGCTTACAGCCTTATACATGTCCTTGCGCTTATCAACAGCGGATTCGACAAATAAAAAGGCTGTTGTCTCCGACTGGTGCTTCAGATAGTCTGCCAGTTCCGGACATCCGCTTTTAAAAAATCCGCTATCCTCAATTACTATAACGCGACGCTCGGCAAAAAAAGGAAGAGTTTCCGCCATGTCTATAACCTCAAGAGGATTGATTCCTGCCCCTTCGTAGTGCTGAAGATTCATGGCATCTCCGCTTCCAAGAAGTGCTTTTTTCAGCTTATCCCTGTTCTGTTTTCTTAAATAGGCTTCATCTCCGTATACAAGATATGCGGGTCTGAAATTCCCCGTCTGAATATCCTGATTTATCTTTTCAGCTTTGACCTTATAGTCTGATGTTTTACTTGCTGCCATATTCTTCCCTTGCCCCGTAATCACAATATGTTGTATATTATATCATAATATAGAAAAGTTTATGGGAGGAGTAATAATGTTAAAACAGGTATCTATTTACGCTGAAAATAAAAAGGGCTGTTTTCAGAACATCACCGGTATTCTCAGAAAAAATGACATCAATATCCTCGGATCAGTCACTAATGATTCCGCAGAATATGGAATAATCAGAATGGTGGTTTCAGATCCCGAGAGATGTATAGAAGTTCTCGGTGCAGCCGGTTATATATGCAAAACAACTCATGTTCTCGGAATTGAGTGTCCCGATGCTGTCGGTGCTCTTGATAACATCCTCAAATCTTTATATGAGAGCAACATAAACGTAAATTATATTTATCTGTCATTCAACCGTGAATCCGGTCTTCCCATCATGGTAATGCACACAGATGATGTTTATGCAGTAGAGAATATACTTGTAAACAAAGGCTACAAGTCGATCTAAAAAGACAATTTTTAAAACTTTGATATGTTTTGATAAGAAAAGACGCGGACTCCCCTGTCCGCGTCTTTTAATATATAAGAATTTCATACCCTGCTTATTTTGTTTCAGCCCCGTGACTTGCTGCAATAAGCCCAACAGCAAAGGTTAGTGAGATCGCGATCTCTATACCGATAATAAAACGATCAGTCTGAGTTCTCTTCTCTCCCAGAACCTCAGCATCTTCAGGGGTTTCTGTCCCCTCTCCATCTGCTGTATCGGATTCCAGGGCCAACTCATAAGAAGTTGCTGAATTATCAGCTGACGAAGCATATACCATTTTGGTAGAACTCAAAGTCTCGAGCAGAATCACGAATATAAGAATCGTGCCCGCGATTATTTTTTTCATCCCTCACCTCTGTCTTTTTCTTCTCAAGTAACATTATATAGTAAGGGCGCAGAATCGTGTTTACAAGATATGAATGGTTTTATTCATAACTCGTACTTGACAAACGAAAATTTTTTCGAACACACGCTAAGCATCGAACTTCCCGTACTAATCTATGTATGTTTTTACTTTCATCTTTTGATGATCAAAAGATGCAGTAACAGCACCGCTTTGAGCGGTTATGTATATCTTAGTCCCAGTGTTTTCAAGCCTTTCGAGCACTTCCTTGTGCGGATGGTTATATTTATTATTAATTCCGCAGCTTATCAGGGAAACCCTTGGTTTTAATAAATTTAAAAATTCTTCATCTGTTGTATACCTGCTTCCATGGTGTGCAACCTTTAGCAGCGTCAGATTGCTAAACTCATCCCTGTTTTTCCGAATATAATCTCTTAATAGTTCCTGTCCTTCTCCGTCTACATCCCCTGTAAAAAGAGCCTTAAAATTATCCTTTTTTATATAAAGGACAGTTGAATAAGCATTGGGTTCATCCGTGTACATTTTTTTTACAGGCCCCAGGCACCTGATTTCTATTGATGCATTGTTGATACAGTCATCACGTCCTATATACGAAACCTTTATCCCTCGTGACAATGCTTTATTCTCAAGAGCTTTGTAATTCTCACCCTTTGCATCCTCACTGATATCCGGCAAAATCAGATTTTCTATTCTTATACTTCCCACATTCTCCGTATTATCAATAAGCTCACCAATTCCACTAATATGATCTTCATCCTCATGGGTTACTATAATTGCATCAAGCTTTCCTATACCTCTGTAGGATAAAAAAGGAATCAATTGGTATTTGGCAAGATTCTTTTTGGATGTACTTCCGCCGTCAATCAGATAATTAGCGGTTTTGGTCTCAATAACAATTCCGTCCCCCTGCCCCACATCAAGCGCCGTAATACGAAGCTGCGGCTTTATTCTGATACATAAAACCGTTAATCCGGTGAAAAGAAGTGCGTACCTTACCCTGTCCAATGCCTTTTTCCTACGTTCCTTATCCTTGCCCTTGCACACATATGTTACGGCAGTTCTTCCTCCAAGAAAAACAAATATCCCAAGAATAATCAGATAACCCGTGACTTGCCATATTTTGGCATGTCCTGTGTACCAGGTGTTTGAAGGAAGAGATTTTCCTACATTGCAGCAAAGGAGGAACCATTTAATAATAAAATGGCATCCCTTGCCGGATATAACTCCCAGTGGAATAACAAAGGCTCCCAAAGCAATGCTCAAAATGCCAAGTAGCATCAACACAGACATAAGTGGCAGTATAAAAATATTAAGTACTATGGAATATACCGGATATGTGTAATAAAAACTCATGTTTATAGGGAGTGTAACCAGCATTATTGAAAGGCTGGCTGAAATAATCTTTAGCTTTCCGCTTTTTACTACTTCAGGCATTGCCGGAAGCACATAGCCTATCGCAAGCACTGCTCCAAAGGACATCAAAAAACCGCTATGCTTAATGTATAGCGGATTCGCCAAAAGTATCATTATTCCTGATAATGCCATAGCAGACAACATGTCATAGCTTCTGCCAATAATGTCAGCTCCCAATTTTACCCCGAACATAACTATTGCTCTAAAGGCAGAGGTACTCATACCACACATGCCTCCGTACATATACATAACTGTTGTTGCCACTACCGCCGCAAGAGGTATTCCGGCTCCCAGCTTTCTAAGAAGCTTGTACAGAGTCATTCCTATAATGGAAATGTGCAGTCCCGAAACAGCCATGATATGTATGATTCCGTTTCTCTTGAAATCTTCCTTAATTCCCTCATCAAGGCAATTCCTGTCACCAAGAAGAACCGCTTTCATAACTCCTGCATCGGTCTCAGAGAGCACACTGTCCAGCACATGTTCAAAGTAAATTCTGGCATTATAAAGCTTTTCAGCCAACAGGTCTTCATGACCGCCTATGCCCAATACTTCCACATCTGTAAGACTATATTCAGTTTTCAAAATGCGATAATACTCCCGACTGTCAAACTCGCCGGGATTACGGCTCTCAGAAAAGTTCTTCACATTCCCTCTGACCTTCAGCACACACCCGATAGGTAATTTGTACATCATGTCATCAAGATATATCAAGACTATCCTGCCACTATCCATCCTAAGATAGAGAACAAGCTGCTTTTTTCCTGTAAAAGAGCTCGTTTTCTCCTCTTTGCCGTTTATAATTCCTGTAACTGTAATACTTTCCCGATCCCTGGGAACTGAGTATTCCTCTGCAGGTAGAAATTGCAGAAGAAAAAAGACAGCAATAGCAAAAAAGGCCCCAACAAAACATAATGGTCTTTTCATCTTAGTTATTTCCACGTTGTAATAACTGTGATAACTTACTGTCTGACTATATCAAGGTTCCTTTCAAATACTGTACTAAGAGCTATTTTCTCCATAAAATAGCCCTCGGAGGAACCTCCGACTGATATCTGCACCTTGTTAACATCAGCAGTTTCACAGATAGTGTTAACAAGAGAATACAGCGCTATTTTGGGGTCAACATTCCCCACTCTTGCAAGAATTCCGTTGTCAAAATCCACATAGCATACACCATCTCTGACGGATACGGAATTAATCTTGGCCTGAGAGTTCAATGAAGCACATGCAAGATCAGTATTTGGTCCTGCAAGCAGTTGTTCAATTACCAGCCTCTGCATGAGAATATTACTGTTGTATACTACACTTCTGTAGACAGGAATAAGCTCCTGCCCGTCCTCAGATGCAAAATAGAGAACAAGCTCTGCTTTTTCATAAGCATTTATCTCATTACCTGCGTTATATACAAAATCATCGGCAGACATATTACCGACAATATTCCCACTATCATCAAGAAGAGGAGCATTCTCCACGGTAAAGGTTACGTACTCGACACCATTAATCTGCGTAAGTGTCCTTACCATAGCCGCCCTGTCGAGAATTTCAGTAGTCTTCTCCGTTCCGAGGTAAGTGCTGGCAAAATCAAGCTTGAGGACACCACCGTTAAGTGAATATGAAAGAAGATTTACCGGACCGTATATAGGAGCTTCGTACTCCAGCTTTTCGGGCATGGTCTTCATCTGTTCAAGAAGCTCTTCTATAACCGCATCTGTATCATTCAGATCAGCCTTTATTTCATAATCCTGAAAGATTATTCCGGTTTCCTTTGTATTAAGATAATACACCTTAACAAGCTTTTCATTATCAACCGCATTTTTCCCTGTGCATCCAACCATACAGAAGGGAATAAGCATCAGACACAATATTAAATTTACTATTCTTTTAAATGTGTTATTCATATACTATGTTATTCCTGAAACTGTACGATCATTACTCCAAAGACTGCATGTAAATCAGAGGAATGCGAACCGTAAAGGTGGTTCCCACATTTTCCTCACTCTTAACCTCTATGGTACCTCTGTGCATAAGTATCGCATTATGAGTTATAGAAAGGCCCAGTCCTGTTCCTCCGATTTCTCTGGATCTTGACTTATCAACCCTGTAGAACCTCTCATATATCCTGTCAATGCTCTCTTCAGGAATACCAATTCCCGAATCGCTTACTTCGCAGGTAAAATACTGATGATCTGCATCGAACTTTACTTTTACAAATCCGTCGTCTTTATTGTATTTCACCGCATTCTCCACGAGATTCATGAGTGCCAGTGAAAGTTTAACTTCATCAATTTCAGCTGTGATTTCTCTTGTAGTTTCCAGTGTCAGTTCTATGTTACGCTTATCCGCAATGGGCTTCATTCTCTTCATTATGACTTCCATCATTTGAACAACGTCAACAGAAGTGATGTTCAGCGGTGTAGCCTTTTTATCCATTCGTACAAGTTCCAGAAGGTCATTTATTATCTTGTTTTCCCTGTCTACCTCAGCAGCAATATCCTCCATGAAGTCCCTATACACCTCATTAGGCACATCCTCCTGCATGATTAGTGAATCTGCAAGGACCTTCATTGATGTAATAGGTGTTTTAAGCTCATGTGAGACATTGGAAACAAATTCCTGTCTTGAGGCATCAAGTGCATTCATGCGAACCAGAAGCTGATTAAAGGCATTGATTATGTGTTCCGTTTCATAGTAATCGGAACCTGCAATAGGCTCATTTGTAAAGCCGGCCTTAACATCATTGATGGCAGAGGTGATTCTGTCAAAGGGTTTAAGCAATCTTCCTGACATAAAAATCGCCACGACAAGTATAAGAATTACAGCGATTACCTCTATGGTAACAGCTCTTCTTGTGAGAATATCCATAGTCTGAGCGATATAGTCAGTGGAAACACTGATAAGAAGCACGCCTCTTACAACATCCTGCGTCTCACTCTCAGCGGCAACATCCCCACTCTCATAGGTTCTTGTCTCAATTATAGGCGCTGTCATCTCAATGTATCTGTTATTCCTGTCATATACTGTAGAAGAACCCGTAGCACCATTCTTAAGGCAGCCGACTACCTCCTCGGAAATAATCGTCTTGCCCTCACTGATGCCATAGGTATCCTTACGGATATTCAGATCACTGTCTATGACCATAACACGACCATCATATAGATTGGCCAGAAGATCCAGCTCAGCATTAATAACATCTGAGGTGGTATCCGAAAAATAACTGTAATTGATCAGGTGATTTGCAAGAATCTTCAGCTGTGTGGACACCTCTGACTCTCTTACATTGACTGCACGATCTTCGTAGCTTTCAAGAATCGCAGAATGAATCACGAGGCATGAAATCAGCCCCGTGAAAAAAACAAGTGAAAATATTCTGAATCTAAGACTTTTAAATGGGTTATATATCATCTCAGCAACCTTTAATTACGCTTGAAAATAATAGCCTGACCCCCACTTCGTTCTAACATACCTTGGCTCGCTCGGATTAACCTCGAGCTTCTCCCTGAGTCTTCTTACATGAACGTCAACCGTTCTCTCATCTCCCGGGAAGTCCTCTCCCCAAATAGCATGCAGAAGCTCACTTCTGCTATAGATCTTACCGGGTGTAGCAACCAGAAACTCAAGCACATCGAACTCTCTGCTCGTTATGTTAATCTCTCTGTCGCCCACATAAACTCTTCTATATTCTTCATTTACAGTAAGATCTCCGAATGTAAGAACTCTTGCAGGTTCCTCCGGCTTGCTTGTTCTTCTGATAATAGCCTTAATTCTGGCCTTAACCTCAAGAATATTAAATGGCTTTGTGATGTAGTCGTCAGCACCGTATTCAAGGCCAAGGATCTTATCCATATCATCGCCCTTAGCTGTAAGCATTACAATCGGAACATTTGAAAACTCTCTGATCTGCTGACATACTTCAAATCCATCCATCTTGGGAAGCATAACATCGAGTAGAATGATGTCATAAGAATAGGTACGAGCCATCTCCAAAGCCTCTTCACCATCAAAAGCTGTGTCAACATGCATTCCGTCCTGTTCAAGGCTATAACGGATTCCTTTTACAATTGTCTTCTCATCGTCTACGACTAATACCTTTTTTGCCATCTCTTCTACTCCATTAAATTTATACTGTTATATGATCCTTAATTTTTGAAAAGAACTTATCCTTGATACCGCTTACTTTTTTGATATCTTCGATAGTTCCGAATTTCCCTTTTTCTTCTCTGTAAGAGATTATGTTCTTAGCCCTGCCGGGGCCGATTCCGGGTATTGTGCAAAGCTCTGACTCCGTTGCGGTATTTATGTTAACCTTCCCACCATTTTCGGATGATGAGCTCTCATCTGTGGTACTCATTCCGGTAATGCCTGCTGTATCACTTCCAGGATTCATCTCATCAGATACACCGGCTGTTCCTGCTGTAAGAGTCTCCTCAGTCGTTGGAATCTTAATCTTGACTCCATCCTCAAGGATTAGTGCCTGATTGACAAATTCGCTGTCGGCATCCTGCATAAATCCGCCTGCTGCCTTGATAGCATCAACAACCCTGCTGCCGGCAGGAAGTTCATAAACTCCCTCACACAGCACTGCTCCGCACACATGGACCATTATGGTCTCAGGACGGGCTAACTCTTCAACCTTAGCTGCTACTGATATTTCGGATGCGGCATTACCGTTATCTGTGATATTTGCACCTGTTGCAGCATCTGTCACAACAGACTCTTCAGATTTTGTTGCATCATCATTACCTTCAGATTTTGAAGAATCAGCATTCTCTGCCGCCTCTTCCTCCATAACAGGGTCAGTCAGTACAATATCCGTACTCTTTTTGGCGCATCCCGTAAGCAATACGCCCATCAGTAATAATGTTATAAATTTTTTCGTAATATGTTTTTGCATGTTTCCTCCAAAAATATGGAGGCCCCACCACGCAATGACTTAAGATCGTCCATCAATCATAATATCGAAAAAAATTGATGAACGCAAGATATTTGTAATATTTTCGTAACAATTCCAAAAAAAGTGTTCGTTTAGATAATTCTTTTGTATATTTTTATTCGCTCTGTCCCTCTGTGATAATAACGGTAGCATCAGGAAGCCTCTCCTCCTCTACAGCTGTACCGTTAATCTGGAGCTTCACGCTCTCAGAGAGAGTTTTTAACGTATCATTAACATCTGCCCCATCCCATATATTTGCAAATGCAATTTCAAGCTGAACCCAGAAATTACTTGTCGCCATAAGCTTGGGCATAGGAACAGAATTACCGTAAACACTGACAAAGGATGCAAGGGAATCATTACCGTAAGGAATTCCCTCATGTGCAATAAGCTTACCACTCATGGTGTAGCATGCATCCGTGTTCTCGCTGCACAGAAACTGTGCAAATTCATTGGCCATATCCTGATGATTAGAAAAACCGTTTATAGCAAGACAATTTGTTACAGACATTGTTCTTGTCTTGTAATTATCGTTAAGAGCAGGCATGGTTGTCACACCATAATTAAAGCTGCAGTTTCCCTCAGCCTTTGCTGCCTCAATTTTGGCAACGGCATCTGAGGTTGCAACTGTAAATACAGTTTTACCATCAATAAAATCCTGTAATACCTTGTCATAATTAACCGCGCTCTCATCAATAGCAAAGAACTGGTTAAGCTGCTGATAGAAGCTCATGCAGTTGATGGTATCCTCATTGTAGACATCTATGGTTCCGATATCATCACCTGACGCTCCGCCGAGATTCATGTAATTACCGACAAAGAAAAAGTTATAAAAAATATCTGTCACATCCCACTGAAATACGGATTCTACTGTATCCGGTGCATTATAGTTATCCGCAAAAAGAAGAATATCCTCGATAGTTGTGGGAAGCATATCGCGAACTCCCTGGTCAACTTCCTCCTGACTTACGGTTACCTCTTCCGGACTCTCAGCCTCTGCTCCGTCTCCGCTCTCATTAGCCTCACCGGAACCATCCCCCTGAGTAATGTCTTCACCGACAATCTCACCTGCATCTGCAGCAGCCTGGGCAGCTTCGCCCTCTGCAGCATCTATTTCTGCCTGTTTGCGTGCTCTTACTTCATCCTCAAGATATGTTCTGTTGTAGAGAAGTGAGCTTGTCTCAAAATAGTATGGATATGCTATTCTCTTACCGTTATAGGTAACTGCATTTCTGGCAGCATCACTAAATCCCAGGGCTTCATCGTCAAGAAACTCCGGGTTCTTTATCTCTCCTGCAAGACCTGCAAGGTATGCCTTTTCAAGTCCGTCATGAGTCATTATGAAAACATCTGGATAATGCTCACCATTTACGGAAGCCTTACCGATTTCCTCAAGATACTCAAGTCCTGATACGCATTCTATCTCCACTCTGGTCTTTTTGTTCTTCTGGTTATATTCAACAACCTTGGCAGTGAGATAGTCTGTAAGTGCATCATCCGTATACCACAATCTTATTGTAGTCTTATCATTTGCACCAAAAATAGGGCGCTCCTCATGAAGTCCCACTCCGGATTTAGAATAATAGAAAGCTGCCAAAAGCAGCGCTATAATAAGAACTGCTCCCAGCAGCCTGAATTTTATCTTCATAATAACCTCTCTGATGATTATTCCGGAAGATTTGGCTCCAATATGCTGATCATGTCATCGACATCCTTTTTCGTGATAACAAGCGGAGGAATAAAGCGAATTATATTTGCTCCTGCATTTATCAGGATAAGTCCGTTTTCAAGAGCTTTATTAATTATCTCTCCAACAGGACGGTCAAATTCCAGTCCCTGCAAAAGACCACTTCCTCTGCGGTCTACGATGCAGTCATAACGTGATTTTAATTCTTCAAGCTTCTCCTCCAGATAAGCTGAAACCTCTCTCACGTTATCTATTATATGGTTAGTATCGAATAAATCAAGGACTTTGTTTATTGCTGCACATGCCAGAGGATTTCCGCCATAGGTTGTGCCGTGATCCCCTGCTACAAGCGAATTCTGTCCCACTTTTTCAGTCATAAGAAAAGCACCTACAGGTACTCCGCAGCCAAGCGCCTTCGCTGTTGTCATGATGTCAGGTTTTACGCCGAATTTCTGCCATGCATACATATATCCTGTTCTTCCCATTCCACACTGAATCTCGTCAAGAATAAGAAGAATGTCCTTTTCATCACAAAGCGCTCTTACATTCTTTAAAAACTCTTCAGTTGCAGGATATATTCCACCCTCACCCTGTACTGTTTCCATTATTATTGCAACCGTCTTGTCAGTTACCTGCTTTTTTACGCTCTCAAAATCGTTGTAGGTGGCAAAACGGATATGGCCGATCATGGGCTGAAATGCTTCTCTGTAATGCGCATTACCTGTAACGGATAACGCACCGAAGGTTCTGCCGTGGAAAGAATGATTCATGGCGATTATCTCATGATCCGTTCTTCCATCCTTTAAAAAGCCGTATTTGCGGGCAGCCTTAAGAGCACCCTCAACAGCTTCAGCTCCGCTGTTTGTAAAAAATACTCTGTCCATGCCTGAGATTTCTTTCAGCTTGCGGGCAGCTTCAATAGCCGGAACATTATAATAATAATTTGAAGTATGTATCACCTTATCAATCTGATTTTTCAGGGCATCATTGTATTCCTTGTTGCCATAGCCAAGGGCAAATACACCTATTCCGGATACAAAGTCGAGATAACTTTTGCCATCCAGATCGTAGAGATGAACTCCCTCTCCCTTATCAAGCACTACCTGATACCTGTTGTATGTATGCAGAAGATCGCGTTCTGCCTCATCTATATATTCTTTCATTGTGCTCATCTTTTCATCCACCTTTTCGCTTTTTAATTATAGAAAGGAATTGCTCATTCAATACAGATCATTCCTGGTTTTCATCATCATCTGCAACAAACATGGTTCCGACACCCTTGTTGGTAAAGAACTCCAGCAGCAGGCAGTGCGGAATTCGTCCGTCAAGAATATGGACTCTGTGAACGCCCTCTTTTACTGCACTTGTACAGTTTGCAAGCTTGGGAAGCATTCCACCTCCGATATTACCGCTTGCAATAAGCTCGTCCACTTCAGAGCATGTGAGTCTTGAGATAAAGGTTGAGGGATCGTTGATATCCCTGTATACACCCTCAATATCAGTCAGGAAGGCAAGCTTCTCTGCTCCTACAGCCTTGGCGATTGCACATGCCGCATCATCAGCATTTATATTAAAGGTTTCAAAATTTTCATTCATTCCGACAGGTGCAACTATAGGAAGGTAGTCGTTATCCATAAGGTCATAAAGGATCTTGGGATCCACCTCTTCAACATCACCTACAAAGCCTATGTCCTGACCGCCCGAAAGCTTCTTCTTTGCACGAAGAAGTCCTGAATCCTTGCCGCTTATTCCGATTGCCTTAACGCCAAGCTCCTGAACCATTCTGACAAGACATTTGTTCACTTTGTTGAGGACCATCTCAGCTATCTCCATGGTCTCCTCATCGGTCACGCGAAGTCCATTTACAAACTCGGCTTCTTTTCCGACCTTTCCAACCCATTTGCTGATAGCCTTTCCGCCGCCGTGAACAATTATGGGTTTGAAGCCTACGAGTTTAAGAAGAGTAACATCTTTTATGACGTTCTTCTGGAACTCCTCGCTCTCCATAGCACTTCCGCCATACTTAACCACAATAATCTTGCGATTGTACTTCTGAATATAGGGCAGCGCCTCAATAAGCACCTCCGCCTTCTTTAAAACTTCCTGCATATCGTTGTCCATGGTCTTTTCCTCCTTCGATCTAAGGGTTTCAACTGCCCTGTTATGAGCGGTAGTCAGCATTTATTTTTACATAGTCATAGGTGAGGTCACATCCCCAGGCTGTTGCTTCCTCTGAGCCTGTATTCATATCCACAACAGCAATGACTTCTTCCTCTGAAAGCACCTTTGTAGCATATTCTTCATCAAAATTCTGAGGCTCTCCTTTTTCGAACAGGAGCACACTTCCTGCCTTGCTCTCAATGGAAAGTGTTATCTTTTCGGGATCAAAAATGACTCCAGAATAACCAAGAGCACACAGGATACGGCCAAAGTTGGCATCATGTCCGTAAATCATGGCCTTTGTAAGAGATGAACATATAACTGATTTTGCAAGTGTTCTCGCATTATCCTTGGTATCCGCATTTTTGACATATGCAGTGAAAAGTGCTGTAGCACCCTCTCCATCACCGGCAAGCATTCTTGCCATTTCCTTACATATAGTGAAAAGTACTCCAACAAATGTGTTATAGTCATCATTCATCTCAGTGATTTCTTCGTTGCCCGCATCACCGTTAGCAAGGATCATAAGTGAATCATTTGTGGACATATCTCCGTCGACAGAGATCATATTATAGGTGTCAACGACAACAGTCTTTAATGCCTTTTGCAGCAGATCATGAGAGATTGCGACATCAGTTGTTACAAAAGAAAGCATGGTGCACATATTGGGATGAATCATTCCAGAGCCCTTGGCAAGTGCTCCGATTTTACAGGTTTTCCCGTCAATCTCAAACTCATAAGCCATCTGCTTAGAATGAGTATCCGTTGTCATTATTGCCTCAGCGGCACCGGTACCTGCTTCTTCAGAATCAGATAACTGCGGAACCATCTTGGCAATTCCGTTTTTTATAGCCTCCATGTTCATCTGCATTCCGATAACTCCGGTAGATGCTACAAGAACAGAATTTTCAGGAAGTGACAAAAGATTTTCAACCTCTGCTGCAGTATCAGCACATATCTTTTTGCCCTCCTCGCCTGTACAGGCGTTGGCAATTCCTGAATTTCCCACGATAGCATGAACAGGACCTATTCCGCTGCAGATTTCCTTATCCCACATTACAGGAGCTGCTTTTACTACGTTACTTGTAAAAACACCTGCTGCTGTACAGGGTGATTCACTATAGATCAGCATCATGTCCTTTCGTCCCTGATACTTTATATTCGCTTCAGTACTTGCAGCCTTGAAACCTTTTGCCGCTGTAACACCACCATTTATACGTTTCATAGCTTATCTCCTTTTACTCTGTCAGTCCTTTTTAACAAACTCCGTAAGGTTATTCTCATTTAATGTAAAATCGTAGTAGTTCATGTCTGAACGAAGTGTCCAGTTCATCCTCTGCCAGAAAGCATTCCCGACTTTATTAGTCACAAATGCATTGAGACAGACCTTGTTGATTTTTTCTTCCTTAAGGCGCTCTATACAGAACTCCACCATTCTTTTGCCAATTCCATGACGTCTGTAGTCCTTATTAACACATACATGGTAAAAGCAGGCTCTTCTTCCGTCATGTCCGCACAGGATAGCTCCAACTATTTTGTTGTCCTCTATATCAACGGCACATGTGTTTGGATTTCGTTTTATAAACATCGATATTCCGTCATATGAATCATCCAATGTTCTTATTCCGAATCCCTCAATTGAATTCCACAGTGCAAAAACTTCTTCATAATCTTCTATAGTCATTGTACGTACCATGACCTACGCCTCCGAAAATGTTTAATTATTCAGGTCGTAAAGAACCTCGCAGGATTCTCATCACGGGAATGCAGGAACAAAATCAAGTCCCATAGCCTCATCGAATCCAAACATAATATTCATATTCTGAACTGCCTGACCTGCTGCACCCTTTACAAGATTATCGATGGCACCCATCATGATTATGCGGCCTGTACGCTCATCGATTTTAAATCCGATATCAACATAATTACTGGTCTCAACCCATCTGGTCTCAGGGTAAACTCCATCGGGAAGAAGTCTGATAAACTTCTCATCCTTATAATACTTTTCATAAGCAGCTCTGATGTCACCGGCATCAGGAAGACTTCCGTCCGCTTTTTTCACAAGAGATGCATATTCAGTAGCAAGTATTCCGCGATTCATTGGAATGAGGTGAGGTGTAAAATTGATGGTGATATCCTCATCAGCTGCGTATCCAAGCTGCTCCTCAATCTCAGGAGTATGTCTGTGGTTTGCAACTCCGTAGGGCTTAACACTCTCATTTACTTCGCAGAAAAGGTTAGCTGTTTTCGCTCCTCTTCCTGCTCCGGAGGTTCCGCTTAATGCATCCACAATTAGTGTATTAGGATCAATCAGTCCTTCCTTTACAAGTGGATATGCAGTAAGGATTGAGCAGGTTGTATAGCAGCCCGGATTGGCAATAAGCCTTGCCTTCTTTATATCATCCCTGTTTATCTCACAGAGTCCGTATACCGCTTCATTAATATATTGAGGTGACTTATGCTCTATTCCGTACCACTTCTCATAGATTTTCACATCCTTTAATCTGAAGTCAGCCGAAAGGTCAATTATCTTTACTTTATTTAAAATCTCATCATTAACAAGTCCTGCGCAAAGTCCCTGGGGTGTTGCAGTGAAAATGACATCCACCTGCTCTGCAAGCTCTTCCATATTATCATCGAGACATTTTGCATCTACTATATTAAAGAAGTTTCCGTATACAGAACTGAATCTCTCATCTATATAGCTTCTGGATCCGTACCATACTATTTCTGCCTGGGGATGAGAATATATCAGTCTTGCTATCTCAGCTCCCGCATATCCTGTTGCACCAATAATTCCTACCTTGATCATTACCATGCCTTCCTTCTTTGTATATTTAGGAAAAGTTTCTGCATCTTATTTATTTAATTATGCATGCAGAAGAATAATTTTATTCAACGTTTCCCTGCAAAAAATATTATATGCTTTGCAACTCAGTATAATCAACAAAACATTTTTATGCAAGCATTATTTATATTTATGCATAAAATGTTTATTTTTTAAATTTTTATGCATAAAACTATTGCAATTACAAAATTGATGTTGTATATTCCTTTTAAATCAAAAAATCAATCAAACAACAAAGCGTAACGCATTAAAGGAGGAAGACATGGCTAAGGATAAGGTTATACTTGCATACTCGGGAGGACTTGATACAACAGCAATCATCCCGTGGCTTAAGGAGAATTTTGATTACGAAGTAGTTTGTGTATGTATAGACTGCGGACAGGAAGAAGAGCTTGACGGACTTGAAGAGAGAGCAACAAGCTGTGGCGCTTCCAAGCTTTACATATTAGATGTTATTGATGAGTTCTGTGATGAATATGTAGTTCCCTGTGTTCAGGCTCATGCCGTATATGAGAACAAGTATCTGCTTGGAACTTCCATGGCTCGTCCTCTCATCGCCAAGAAGCTGGTTGAGATTGCAAGAAAAGAAGGTGCTGTTGCTATCTGCCACGGCGCTACAGGAAAAGGAAACGACCAGATCCGCTTCGAACTTGGTATCAAGGCTCTTGCTCCCGATATCAAGATCATCGCAGCATGGAGAAATGACA
>JAEEGL015758603.1_pt1 | contig 60721 bp, 55 predicted proteins | sample 9134231 | NCBI WGS metagenome assembly JAEEGL01 (sample SAMN16246548, study PRJNA631951) | gut metagenome | biome: gut microbiome; feature: rumen; material: fiber-attached | host: Bos | place: Iran: Karaj | collected 2018-10
GGGAAATGACCGACGTTACATTGGCACATGTTGCCACTATATTGGACAAAAAAGATCATTCCACAATTATCCACGGCTGCAACAAGATAGATGAGGAAATCAAGATAAATACCCAGTTGAAGGAAAGCATTGAGGCAATTAAGACCCGCATATACTCACAGTAACCCCAAAGCTTCATATATAGTATAAACAAGTTATTATTTTAATTTTTTCAAAAGTTTAGTATAATAGGAAGGGTTATGAACATTTAAACGCGCCCTACTAATGATATTATGATATAATAATATATAATACGCGCACAGGAGGAAGCAATGAAGATAGTATGTTCTAAACAAAATCTGCTTAACGGACTTAATATAGTTTCAAAGGCTATCCCTACCAATACTACAATGTCCATACTTGAATGCATACTCATTCAGGCAGGTAACGGAAAGATTAAGCTTACCGCTAACGATATGGATCTTGGTATAGAGACGGTTACGGAAGGTAAGATAGAAATAGCCGGTACCATAGCTATAGAAGCCAGGATGCTGATTGATTCAGTTCGTAAGATGCCGGATGATGCAGATATATGTATAGAATCCGATAAGAACTATAATGTAAGTATTTCCTGCGGAAAGATAATACTTAATATAAACGGCAAGTCAGGAGATGACTTTACTTATCTTCCAAATATAGATAAAGCTGATCCTATCAGCATATCTACCATGACATTTAAAGATGTCATCAGACAGACTATCTTCTCTATAGGAAACAGTGATATAAATAAGATAATGTCAGGTGTTGATGTTATCATAAAGAATGACCAGATGCGTATTACCACACTTGACGGTCATCGTATTTCCATAAGAAAAGTACAGCTTAAAAATATATATTCGGAGCAGGAGATAATAATACCCGGAAAGACTCTGAATGAAATAAGCAAGATAATACCTGCGGATTCTGAAAAAGAGATAATGATGTATATGTCCGATGCGCATGTATTATTTGAGTTTGATGATACCATAGTTGTATCAAGACTTATAGAAGGCAATTATATAAATGTTGATAAGATGATGTCTTCGGCTTATGAGACAAAGATCACCATTAATAAGAAGAGTCTTTACAACTGTATAGACCGTTCAATGCTTTTCTCAAAAGAGGGAAACAAGAAGCCTATAGTCATTGAAGTAAGAGATGATGTTCTTGAGCTTAAAGTTAATTCACCTCTCGGAAGTCTTGATGAAGAGATAGATATTGTTAAGCAGGGCAAGGATATAACCATAGGTTTTAATCCCAAGTTCATACTTGATGCACTTAGGGTAATAGATGAAGATGAAGTTGATATGTACATGGTCAATCCCCGTTCTCCTCTTTATATCAAAGATGAGAATGAGAAATATGTATATATGATACTGCCGATCAACTTAAGCTAAGATGAACATAAGCATTAAAGACGAATATATAAAACTCTCGCAGGCAATGAAACTTGCGTCTCTTGTATCAGAAGGATCTGAGGCAAAGTATGTAATACAGAACGGAGAAGTAAAAGTAAACGGCTCCGTTTGTGATCAGCGCGGGAAAAAATTATATAAAGGTGACAGTTTCGAATATAACGGCAAGACGGTTACGATAGAATGATAATAAAATCATTAGAACTGAATAACTACCGGAATTATAAAGAATTAAACATAAATTTTGATAAGGGTGTAAATATTCTTTACGGGGAGAATGCCCAGGGAAAGACTAATATACTTGAAGCAATATTTATGTCTGCTACCACCAAGTCACATAAAGGAAGCAAAGATAAAGAGATAGTCAATTTCAACAGTGATGAAGCTCACATAAAGACCATACTTGATAAAGACGGCCTGGAACGCAGAGTTGACATGCACTTGAGAAAAGGAAGAGCAAAGGGCATTGCTGTAGATAAGGTAAGACTTAAAAAAGCTACCGAGCTCTTGGGAATACTTAATATAGTTTTCTTCTCTCCGGAAGATCTTAATATAATAAAAAATTCACCGGCTCACAGACGTCACTTTGTAGATATGGAACTGTGTCAGCTGGATCATATATATCTTTATGATCTGAATAATTATAATAAGATAATCAGCCAGAGAAACAAACTTTTGAAAGATGCGGGTTTCAATCCCGAATACCGGGATATGCTTAAAATATGGGATTCGCAGCTGGTTTCCTACGGAAAGAAGATAATAGAAAGAAGAAAACTTTTTGTTGATGAACTCAATAAGATAATTGAGACCATACATAAAAAATTATCCGGTGATAAAGAAGTATTAAGGATAGAATACGAGCCTCACTGTATGGCTGATCAGTATGAAGAAGTCCTTAAGAAGAATATTGAAAAAGATATAAAGCTGAAAATGACCAGCGCCGGTCCTCACAGAGATGATTTTATCTTTTATTCAAATGATATAGATGTGAGGGTATACGGATCCCAGGGACAGCAGCGTACAGCGGCATTATCGCTTAAGCTTTCAGAAATAGAACTGGTAAAACAGCTTACAAAAGATAATCCGGTATTACTTCTTGATGATGTTTTGTCGGAGCTTGATTCAAACAGGCAGACTTATCTTCTCAATAATATAGGAGATATACAGACGATCATCACCTGTACCGGACTTGATGATTTTGTAAATAACAGATTTGCATATGATAAGGTGTTCCGCGTAGTAGAAGGAACTGTATTCAGTGAGAATTAGAGGTATAAAAATGTCAGACGAAATCAATCAGCAGGAAATCGACGAAGAAGGAAGAAAGGTTCTTGAAAACCTTCAGGAGATAGAGTCCGAGCATGTGGACGGAGAATACGGCGCAGACCAGATCCAGATATTGGAAGGTCTTGAAGCTGTGCGTAAACGTCCCGGTATGTATATAGGAACTACTTCCTTAAGAGGACTTCACCATCTTGTTTATGAGATAGTTGATAACTCGGTGGATGAAGCTCTTGCAGGATACTGTAATAAGATAGAAGTACATATAAATCCCGGAAACTCAATAACCGTAGTGGATAACGGACGCGGTATTCCCGTGGGCATCAATTCAAAAGCAGGACTTCCCGCTGTTGAAGTGGTATTTACCATACTTCATGCCGGCGGTAAATTCGGCGGTGGCGGATACAAAGTATCCGGTGGTCTGCATGGTGTAGGTGCATCAGTCGTAAATGCGCTTTCCACCTGGCTTGAAGTTGATATATATCATGAAGGAAAAATATACAATCAGCGTTATGAACGCGGTAAGGTATGCTATGCCTTAAAAGTGATAGGTGACTGTCCCGAAGGAAAGACAGGAACAAGAGTAACTTTCCAGCCCGATCCTGAAATTTTTGATGATACACATTATGATTTTGATACTTTAAAAAATCGTCTGCGAGAGATGGCTTTCCTTACCAAAGGCCTGAAAATAGAGCTTTTCGACGATCGTGAGGAAGGTATTACTTCAAAGCAGAGTCTCACCTTCCATTATGAAGGCGGTATCAAGGAATTTGTTGCATACCTTAATGATAACAAAACTCCGCTTTATGATAAGATACTTTACTTTGAAGGAAAGCGCGACAATGTTTATGTTGAAGTTGCTTTTCAGCATAACGACGGATTTAACGAAATGCTTTACGGTTTCGTTAATAACATCAATACACCTGAAGGCGGTACTCATGTTGAAGGTTTCAAACGTTCAATCACCAAGACTTTCAACGATTACGGCCGTTCCAATAAATTATTGAAAGATAATGAGCCGAACCTTTCCGGTGATGATATACGAGAAGGACTTACTGCAATCATTTCCGTTAAGATAGAGGATCCCCAGTTTGAAGGGCAGACCAAGCAGAAGCTCGGAAACGCAGTAGCCAACGGTGCTGTAGCGGGTATAGTAGGTGAGCAGCTTACTTATTTCCTTGAACAGAATCCTCAGATCGCTAAATCGATAGTTGAAAAATCAGTGCTTGCACAGCGTGCAAGAGAAGCTGCAAGAAAAGCAAGGGATCTGACAAGAAGGAAGACTGCGCTTGAAGGAAGTTCGCTTCCCGGTAAACTTGCAGACTGTTCGGATAAGAATCCCGAAAACTGCGAGATATATATAGTTGAGGGTGATTCCGCAGGCGGCAGCGCAAAATCTGCAAGAAGCCGTGCGACCCAGGCTATACTTCCTCTTCGCGGTAAGATACTTAACGTTGAGAAAGCAAGACTCGATAAGATATATGCAAATGCAGAGATCAAGGCAATGATCACCGCTTTCGGTACAGGCATACATGAAGACTTTGATATCAGCAAACTTCGTTATCATAAGATAATCATCATGACCGATGCCGACGTGGACGGCGCGCATATTGCAACGCTTATGCTGACCTTCCTTTACAGATTTATGCCAGAACTTATCAGACAGGGATATGTATATCTGGCACAGCCTCCTCTGTATAAGCTGGAGAAGAACAAAAAGATCTGGTATGCATATTCGGATGATGAACTGAACAAGATACTTACAGAAGTAGGAAGAGATCAGAATAATAAGATACAGCGATACAAGGGACTTGGAGAGATGGATGCAGAGCAGCTCTGGGAAACTACGATGGATCCCGAGAGACGTATACTGCTTCGCGTAAATATGAATGAAGATGCAGAGAGCGAGCTTGATATGACTTTCACTACTCTGATGGGTGATAAGGTTGAACCCCGTCGTGAGTTTATAGAAGCAAATGCCAAGTTTGTTCAGAATCTGGATATTTAAAAATGTCAGTTAAAGACGAAGTAAAATTATGTCCTAAGTGCGGAGCCAAACATTCGGAAAATGAATTAAAATGTCCGTATTGCGGATACTATAATGACAGTTTATCCTTAAAGAGAGAAGAAGAGAAACTGGAAAACCTTCATGAAGAACACCTTAAGACCATGAAGGAAATGCCTGCAGAAATGGTAACAAAAAGCAGACGCAGGATGTTTACTCTTCTTGCTCTTTTTGTTATTGCGGCTGTTATCATCATAGCTGTCATAATGATCGTATCAGATATGATCGATAAAAAAGACTACAATGATATGCAGGCATATATGGCAGAACTTGAAGAACTCTACAGTAACGGAAAATATGATGAGCTCTTTGATGCGTATTATAATAACTCGCGATTTCACGGAAGCAGTTTCGGAAAATATGAAAATACCGCAGATGTGGCCAATGCAAGATATTATGCGGTAAAGAGCCTTAAGGACTGTTATGATAAAAACGGAAATGCTGATGAGCTGGCAGAAGCATTGAGAAAAACTTTCCGCTGTCTTAAACTGGCGCAGAGACTGCGTGATAAAGGATTCATCTACGGTGAAAAAGAAGCGGTGGAAAGCATAGAAGCAGAGATGCTTGATGCGATCAGGGATACGTATGCTTTAACTGATGAAGATATAGAAGAAGGCATTAATGCATACGACGGTTATGACAGCGATTATTCTGAAATGGCGGAGCGTATACTGAATGGAATGTAAAAACTGCGGGGCCAGCTATAAATTAACCAAATTGCGCTGTCCCTATTGTGAATCGGAAAATTTCATAGGTAAGATGCTGCTCTTAAAACGCACTGATACAATCAGGCAATATGAGCGTGAGCAGAAAGAAGCTAAAGTACGTTATATTCCTTATGTAGCGAGCAAGCTTGTAAATACAATGCTACTGTTTTCACTGCTAATGATAGTGATCCTTGGGGTTTTATTTACCGGCTTTAACGGAGAAAATTCTTATGCCAGTAAACTTTACAGGGAAGGAAGATATATGGAACTTCACGATTACATGTCCTCTTTCGATATGTTTCAGGATCTTCCTAAATATATGAGCCAGGCGGCTTTGCTGACATATGATTATAATGAGTTTCTTTCTCACAGAATGGCATATGTGGATGATGATCCTAATGAATGGGATCCAACATACATCTCTCTGGCGATGAGAGAGGCAATGGATATATATATCCTGGAAGTCGGAGTATACAGCGGTGAATTCAGACAGAATGAAGAAATGTATAAAGAATACCGTGAACGCATAATGGCATTTTGGAGAGGGACCATGCTCTGTGATGATGAAGATATTGCATTCCTGACCGAGCCGGAAAACTTCTGGCATCAGACTTATATAACTGAGATGGCTGAAAAACTTAAGGAAAGGAGAATCGAAAAAGATGGAAAATAAAAATATTTATCGTTCTCCTAAACCCCTTGGTTTTATCCTGAGAATGTTATTACTGGCATTCAATATGTTTCTGGTAATAGCAGGCTGTTTCAGCGCTGCAAAGAATATGGGTCTGATAAAATTCAGGAAGTTCAGTTCGGCAGAAGACAGGACTTTTTATGATTCATATTATTACAAAGGACAGTACGGATCATTAAGAGATCTCTTTTATCTGCATGATTTACCGGATAATGAAGTATACGGAAAATTTTGGGAGATCATAAGGGCAGCAGAACATAAAAATGCTTATGATGATTTCAGCAAGGCAAAAGAACTTGGGTATTATGACGGCGATAAGGCAGAAGAAGAACTGTCCATGCTTAAAGAAATGGCAGCTAATCCGAAATACCCGGAAAATAAGGAAAAAATCAATAAACTTGTTTCTGAAGTACAATGATGCTATGATTTAATCGTTTGGCAGACGGATAATAAACGGAGGCAAAGATATCATGAAAAAGTTAATGATCATTATTCTTATAGTAGCGGCTGTATTTGTTTTCGTAACAGCCTGCGGTAAAAACGTAGTCGGAGTCACTCTTGATACGGACAGAGCAGAAGAAGAAAAGAAAGCGGAAGAAAAAGAAGAAGAGCCCGTATCGGAACCGGAAGAAGCGGTAAAACCTGAAGAAAACGAAGAACCGGCAGAACCTGATACAAAACCCCAGACTGCTTCGGGAGATGTGATCGTAGAGATCAGCTGGGATGAAACAGACGTTACGTTTTTTGAAGATTCATTACTCATGAATTATTCACTGGAAGATGTATGTCAGCCCTGTGTATATATAGAAGGAGAAAGCGTGCAGCGTCAGGTATTTATCGAAGATAAGCTGCATACAGAAAAACTGACCATCACGGATCCGAATGAATTTGTAAATATAACGGTACAGCCCTGCCAGCCTTCCAATTACTGTCCTCTGGATACTGCAAGCGCTACCATAACTTATGCAGACGGTACGGTAAAGAATCTTGCCGCAGATGAAATGAAGGTCCGCGGACAGACAGGAATATGGTATCTGGACGTATATACACAAAATTAAGCGGAGATAAAAAATGAATGTATGGACCTATTGGAAATGTCCGTCCTGCGGGGCGATTATAAGGGGAGATAACAGAGACTGTCCCAACTGCGCCACACCGGTGCCTGCAGGAACAAAATATCTGATGCCTGACAATCCCGAAGTAGCGAGAGCCATAGAGAACGGTACCGCATATATCACTTCCCACGACATGGTGGAGGAAGCGGTAACACAGGTATCCGAAGAGAAAAAGAGTGACAAGGCTAACTGGGTCTGCGATTACTGCGGATATCAAAACCGTTTTGAAAGTACGGTATGTGAGGGCTGCGGCGCTCCGAAGGAAGAATCGAAGAAGGACTATTTCACACCTGTTCCGGAAACGCCTAAACCTCAGCCTTATATTCCGACAAGAAGACCATCCGGAAGATTTAAAAAACTGATACCTGTCATTGCGGTGATACTCTTCCTGATATGGCTGTTTACACCGGTCACCAGAAAGACCGTGATATCCGGCTTTGAATGGATGAGGAGCATAGCGGTAGATGAATACCAGCTCTGTCATGAAGATGACTGGAGCCTGCCGGCAGGAGCCACGCAGACTTCTACCAAACAGGAGATACATCATTACGATCATGTCATAGATCATTATGAGACCAAGACCAGACAGGTATCCGAACAGGTGCTGGACGGTTATGATACGGAATACAGAGATCTTGGTAACGGGCAGGCAGAAACTGTATCGGTGCCGAGATATCGTACGGAATACAGAACCGAAACCTATGAAGATCCGGTATATAAAGATGTCCCGGTATATCAGACCAAGTATTATTATGATATAGACAGATGGGTAACAGTTTCAAGTATAGATACAAGCGGTAAAGACCATGATCCCAAATGGGGTGAATCGGATCTTCCGGAATCGGTGGCATCACCGGTATACGGAGACCGTAAGCTGGGACAGCGAAGCGAAAGATACTATATACATTTCAAAGATAAAAAAGGAAACGAGCAGACAGAAGAATACAATTTCAGTGAATGGTCGGAATATAAACTTGGTGATGCGATAACTTATAAATCCTTCAGATTCTCAAACAAACCGTTATAAACGTATCAATCAAAAAGGCCATGGGAACTTTTCCTATGGCTTTTTAATCTAATACACTCATAAGCATGCGAGCTTTTTCGAGTCGTTTTTCCGGAGACTTTACTTTGAATTTTTCCCTTCCGGATATGTGATCCGTATAATAACGAAGTCCCAGTTCAAAGCAGATCTTGTTGATCACATCGGGAAGCTTTATCATGTCCTGATTACTGATCAGACCGAAAGATCTGGAAAAATAACCTTCGATCAGATACTTGGATGCTTCGTGATCCATGCGTCCGTTTACCAGACAGCAGGAACGTATGCAGTCGGCAAGGTCTTCGAGCAGAGAACCCTGCATGATGGTATCGAGATCGATGAAGGTTAAGACCTGTCCGCCTTTGAACAGCATATTTCCGAGCTTGGCATCGCCGTGAACTACAGCGGTCCTGTCAAGTTCTATTGCCAGCAGCTTATCAACCCAGGCATTGATCTTATCTTCAACATAGCTGTCTCTCAGCGTATCATCAAAATCATTTCCTACAAGAATGCTTATGTATTCTTTATAATAATATTTAAGATCATGAAGCATCGGATAGACCGCCCAGGGTTTGTCGGTAAAGGTCTGAAGCACGGAGTGCAGTCTGGCCAGTCCCTGACCTGTAGCGTACAAAAGGTTCTGTGAAAGAGGCGGTTCCAGTATATCACCACAGATATAGGGATAAGTTCTCCAGTGATCGCCGTTGGCATCGGTGGAAATATACTTGCCGTCGCTTCCCTTGATCCATTCGGGATGAGGATAATTCGCTTTTTCGCAGGCTTCCGCATACAAAGAATAGTTGTGCTCAAGGATATCAATATCCATGGCACTGCGTATCCTTTGCGACACGTACCAGTCACTCATGGTCTCAACCAGGTAACTGTCGTTGATATGTCCCTCGCCCAGAGGTTTTACGGATAAAGCTTTACTCATGAAGAGTGTACTCCTTATCTTCATCGATTATCTCTATCATACACGCTGCAGCCTTCGGGTCAAACTGTGTTCCGCTGTTTTTCTCAAGTTCACTTCTTACTTTTTCCTGGTTAAGATATTTTCTGTAACTCCTGTTGGAAGTCATAGCATCATAACTGTCTGCAACGGCTATTATCCTGGCAGAAAGGGGAATGTCCTCACCGCTCTTCTGATCCGGATATCCTTTACCATCGTATCTTTCATGATGCCATCTGGCACCGGTACCAAGGTCGGGACGGCTCTTTATCTCATCCAGTATATCAAAACCTACGCCGGGATGTATCTTTATCTTAGAATATTCTTCATCGGTAAGAGGTCCCGGGCTGTTGATGATCTCATTGGGCACAGCTATCTTGCCTATATCATGAAGCAAGCCATAATAGTATACATTCTCACAGTCGGTTTCGGAAAGCCCCATTTTTTCGGCGATCATTTTAGAATATTTTGCCACGCGCACCGAATGACCTCTGGTATAGGAATCCTTGGCATCTATGGTATGCGCAAGGGCTTCCATGACTTCGACGGAAAGAGTCTTGATCTCTTTGTTGGCTTTTTCTGCCTCGTTCATAAAGATGATATTTTTGGTGATAACATGAAAAGATATCATCAGAATAAGGAGGATCACGGTGATGGAACTGTATGAAAGAACAGTTAAGCAATTGCTGTTGAAATACAGATAAGCCTTTACGGATTTCATATCTCCCATAACAGGAATGTTTTTGTCAGTCAGAGCCTTCATTACATTAACATACAGATCAGCTACGGCATCCGGTTCGCTTATTACGATTGCAAGTATGGCGAATACCAAAGCACTGAACAGATAAGCGACTACGGGCAGCAGGACAAAAAGCAGGATATTTGTTTTCAGTTTTTCTCCGGCAATAACACACATAGGCTTTATGGTCAGGAAATAAAACATGATCATTAAAGCAATATTGATAATAACCAGGATCCAGACGGCTGATGATAATGCAAATAATGTGATATTAGGTAAGAGCAATATATTGCAGACATAAATGAACACAGCTATGGGAGGACTCACTGCTTTTACTATCTTAAGGTAAAGAAACAGAGTTACAGTCTGAAAGATCAACTGAACGCCGAAAAGCAGAGTGATAGTAAGCAAAATATCCCCCAGATCATCTTCCAGGGAAAAGACATATGAAATAAATCCACTTGCTAAAGAAGTAAGAGCAAAACTGCAAAGAGGAGAAACAAGCACAAGTAAAAAACCTTTCAAAACCGAAAGCTTTTTAAAGAAAAGCTTCTTAGTTACGAAAATAAAGTAAATAAGAGAAATAACACATAATATCTCATAATTAAAGAAAGTGCTATCATACTCCATTGATATTTCTCCTCGTACGGAACAAATGTCCCAAACCGCCTGATTCTACCATAATAACATAAAATGCCGAAAAATGCGATAATTGTCATGAAGAGATGGGGAGTAAGTGTCAGTTGGTGATTTTGCTACATATAATTTGACAGAAAGAGCGAAAAATTATATAATATGCCCAAATCGGTGTTTATGGAGTTTAAGTAATGGATGTGTCAATCATCTGAAGTATAGGCTTGCGGAGAAGGGGACCGGACTGTCCCCTTTTTTCCGTGTTTCCGGAGGAAAAAAATGTTACTTAGAGGCTACGGATTAACTCATCAGGGAAATGTAAGGCAGAATAACGAAGACAACTTCTATCTGTTCGGAAAATATAAAAAAGATGTAAATATGCTGACGCTGGAAGAAGAAGGAGAAATGCCCGATCAGCTTGCGCTGGCCGGAGTATTTGACGGAATGGGCGGAGAAGAAGCCGGTGAGATAGCTTCCCTCATTGCAGCTGAAGGTGTAAGCCCGAGCGGTATAGAGACAGCTGAGAATTCAGCCAAAGAACAGATAATCAGGATCAATGATAAAGTCTGCGAAGAAATAAGAAGAAGACAGGCAAGAGTCGGGACTACGGCTGTCCTGTTGTATTTTGATAAAGGTGAAACAGTAAGTGTCAATATAGGAGACAGCAGGGCTTATTGTTTACGCGGCGGAAAACTTATACAGCTTTCCAAGGATCATTCCGAAGGACAGTCCATGGTTGATATGGGTGTCTTCACTGAGGAAGAAGCAAAGAAGAATAAGGCCTGGCATAAGCTGACTCAGCATATCGGTATTTTTCCGGAGGAATTTATAATAGAACCTTACAGTTCCGGAAGAATGAAAACGGAAGACGGCGATATCTATCTGCTCTGCAGTGACGGACTGACAGATATGCTGTCAAATGAAGAGATAGCATCAATAATGATGCAGAACTCGGGAACCGGTCTTTCAGCTATGGCCCATGCTCTGAGAGATGCCGCATTACAGGCAGGCGGTAAGGATAATGTTACCGTAGTACTGGTCAGGGCAAGTAACAACGCAGAAAATAACAGTAACGGAAATAAAGGAAAAGATATATTAAAACACACGATCATCGGTGTTCCGGTCGTAGCAATGCTGCTGCTGGGAGTAGTTCTGGGAGTAAAGGCTATAAAGTCAGAGGATGATGAAGCGAAAGAATCAAAAGTAAAAACAGAAAAAGAAGTCGTTTCCGATAACATAATAATGAATATATTAAAAAAGGAATTGCAGTAGGGAAGGGTAATGGAACACGGTCTGGAATACTATAAAGCGCTTGAACCGTTTTGGGGTTTTTGGCGGATAAAAGATCTGATAGGCGAGGGCGCATACGGAAAAGTATTTGAAGTAGAGAGGCAGGATTTCGATAAGGTATATCGTTCTGCCATGAAAGCTATTACCATCCCTCTGTCTGAAAGTGAGTGGAAAAGCATTTTATCCGAAGGGATGGACGAGATCACCGCTACCAGTTACTATAAAGGATTTGTAAAAGAACTGATAGAAGAGATCTCTCTTATGAATACCCTGCGGGGACACAGTAATATCGTAAGTTATGAGGATCATGCCGTTATCGAAAGAGAAGACGGACACACCTGGGATGTGCTGATGCGAATGGAATTGCTGACTCCCCTGGTAGATACACTGACAGCCGGCGGTTCCATGGAAAGAAAAGAAGCGATCAAAATGGGTATCGATCTGTGTACGGCGCTGGAGGTATGTGCGCAGAAGAATATCATACACAGAGATATAAAACCGGAAAACATATTTATCTCCCCGCTTGGCTATTATAAACTCGGAGATTTCGGAATAGCCAGAAAGCTGGAACAGACCATAGGAGGTCTCTCAAAGAAAGGCACGTATTCTTATATGGCGCCGGAAATATACAAGGGTGAGCCTTACGGAGCCGGAGTGGATATATACTCTTTAGGAATGGTATTGTACAGAATGCTGAATAAGAACAGAGGAGTATTCCTGCCGCAGTATCCTAATCCGATAGGGTATAACGATAAAGAAGAGGCTATAAGAAAGAGGATGACGGGAGAAACCATACCGCTTCCTTTAGATGCTCAGGATGAACTGGGCAGGATAGTATGTAAAGCCTGTTCTTATGTACCCGGAGAAAGATTTAAAAATCCCACGGAATTTAAAAAAGCGCTGCAGTCCGTACTGGAAGGAAAAATTCAGGTCAGTGAAGAAATAAAAAAACCTCCCGTGAAAGAGGAAGTAATAAAAGAAGAAAAACCGGAGATTAAAACAGAGATCAAACAAGAGATCAAAGCGGAGAGTAAAATCGAAAGCAAGCCGGAAAACAAAGCAAAGACTGTAAGTAAACCGCAGAAATATGACTGGACCAAAGATCTTAAAGTAAAAGACAGCATAAATGATCTGAGAAAAAAGATAATGGAATTAAAAAAGAAACGGTCAAATCCGTTTGCCAATAAGTCTTCCATTGAAAGAGAAATACTCGGAAGCTGGGAAGTTGTTGTGAGTAACCTGAAAACAGCGATAAAAAACAGTGATGATGTTGCATGGGAGATATATCTGATATATCCGACTGATTATACACAGGAAAGAATAACGGAATTAAATCCGAGAGTAGGAAAAAAGTTTTTATAACATGGAGGTAGAATATGCAGAATAACAGAGATGATCAGTATGATGTTACTATCGGTTTCATGAATATGGGCAGATCGCAGAATCCGCAGATGCCTGCCGGTCAGCCGGCAATGCCTCCGGTAAACAATATTCCGCCTGCAACGGCAGTACCTCCGGTACCTGCAACGACTCCTGCAGCTGCTGTTAATCCGGTTCCCGTTGTTAATCCGACTCCAGTTGTCAATCCGACACCGGCTGCCAATCCGATTCCGGTTCCTAATCCGGCGCCGGCGGCAAGCCCGGTAAATATGTACAGAGGTCCTGTAGTGCAGGGTGATGACAGCGAGAAGACGATCGGCATGTTTTCTTATATGAAGCCTCCTGTAAATAAACCGGCACAGCCGGCTGCTGTTCCTCCGATGAATAACATACCGCCGACAGCGGCAGTGCCCCCGGTAAACAGTATACCGCAGCCACCCGTACCTCCCGTAAATAACATACCGCAGCCATCTGCGCCTGTGAATAACGGAGCTAAATCTCAGGATGATATGTTTGAAAAAACAGTAGGAATGTTTTCAGGTATACCGCCCATTCCTCCTGCAGCAAGGCCTGCAGCGGCAGTGCCTCCCGTGCAGCCCGTAAGACCGACACCGCCTGTTACTCCGGTACAGACGCCGCCTGTTCAGCCGGTTACGCAGGATGCAAAGAAAGATACAGGAAAAGTGAGTATCGGCGGTATAATCCTTCTGTTGCTAGGCCTGGTATATATAGGCTTTAATATCGGAGTATTAATTCACGGCTTTACGTTTGCGATCATATTTATGATAGTAGGTATCGCATTGGTAGTAGCAGGTGTAAAGAAAATAAAGGACAGTAACTGATCATGGAATACGGCATAGATTATTACAAGTCTCTGGAACCTTTCTGGGGTGAGTGGAGAATAAGCAGAACCCTGGGAGAGGGCGCATACGGAAAAGTATATGAGGTGGAACGTATCGATTTCGGAAAACGGTACGTATCTGCCTTAAAAGCCATTACTATTCCGCAGTCGGAAAGCGAATGGAAATCCGTCTGCTCCGAGGGAATGGATGAGAAATCCGCTACAGCGTATTTTATGGATGTTATCTCAGGCATAGTAGACGAGACTGCTTTAATGAATCAGCTAAAAGGACACGGAAATATCGTGTCTTATGAAGATCATAAAGTCGTCGAGCATGAAGATAAGCATGGCTGGGATATATTTATCCGTATGGAATTGCTGACGCCTTTTCTGGATAAGTATGATACTAATGATTCGGTGCCTGTTGAAGAAGTAGTCAAACTGGGGATCGATATTTGTAAAGCCCTTGAATTTTGTCACGGCAGAAATATCCTTCACAGAGATATCAAGCCGGAGAATATTTTTGTCACTGATTACGGAGCATATAAGCTCGGAGATTTCGGTATAGCCAGAACCGTGGAAAAGACCATGGGTTCCATGTCCAAAAAGGGAACCTATAACTATATGGCTCCCGAAGTATATCTGGGAAAAGCCTATGACCGAACAGTAGATATATATTCATTGGGAATAGTTCTGTATCGCTTACTGAATCATAACAGACCGCCATTCTATCCCGCATATCCTGAGCAGATATTATATGAACATAAGGAGACCGCGCTGCAGAGAAGGATGAGAGGAGAGGAGCTCCCCGATCCCGATCAGGCAACGGAAATACTTGCAAAGATAATAAAGAAAGCCTGCGCCTACAAAGCGGAGGATCGTTATCAGAATGCAGAAGAATTCAGAATAGCGCTGGAAAAAATGGAAGCTCCCGAGGAGAAGAAGGAGGAAACGCAGACACCACCGGTTATTCAGACCAGTGAGACTAAAACGATCCCGCAGCCATCATCTGAAGAAGTCAAAAAGAAACCGGATAAATATTATAATGATCCGAAAAAGCAGCTGAAAAAACAGATCAGCACATACAGACAGATAAATCTGGGAATAATCTTTGCAGTATCGATAGGAATACTGTTGATATCAGAAGAAACAGGTATAAAAATCATGCTGATAGTTCCCTTTATCGTGGCGCTGGTTATTTTAATAACAGGATTCGCCAAAAGAAAACGCATTAACCATGAACTGGTGAAAGAAATGACGGCGCAACAACAGCTGCCGTTAAAATGGTATAAGTTTATTGCCAATGTTTATCCTTTTCTGTGCATTGTTGCAGGAGCATTCGGTGCGGCTAATACTATTGTAAGAGGCCGATTAGGAGACATATGGTCGTACATGATCATATGCCTTGCAGAGATAATCGTGGCTGTAATAGCACGCAAAAAGATCAAAAGCGGATCCGATAAGATGTATATTATGCTTTATGCAATGCTTGATCTGGCATCGATACAAGCAATATTCAGTGTTCCTGCCATGCCCGAAATGTATGAAATGATTTATTATATTCTGAATATGGACTTTACGTCTGTACTGATAATGGTATGGATAATAGTTATTATTTTAAGAATAGTGTTTATCAATCTGAACGTTAAGTATTTTGAAAAACGCAGATTTCAATTGATCAGAAAATAAAGGATTACTGGTACCGTTGTATGCTATTGAATGAACAATTGCCGGATGTATATGAAGTAAAAAGTGAGATAGGATCCGGAGGCGGAGGCACGGTCTTTTTGGCATGGCATAAGAATCTTAGAAAAGATGTCGTGATCAAGAAGATCCATGATTATATTTCCGATGAAGAGATACAGCGAGTCGAGGTAGATATACTTAAGAACCTGCATCATCCTTATCTGCCGCAGGTATTTGACTACTTTACCATAGACGGAGTAGGTTATACTGTAATGGATTTTGTTCAGGGTGAAAGCCTGAAACAGATGACAGATAAAGGAAAAGTATTTTCCGAAAAAGAAGTGCTTAAGATCGGTAACCAGCTTACCGAAGCTCTGGAATATCTGCACACGAGAATACCTCCGATCATTCACGGAGATATCAAGCCCGAAAATATAATATATACGCCGGAAGGAAATATCTGCCTGATAGATTTCAATATATCAGGCATATCAAAAGACGGAAAGGCAAGAACTTTCGGATGTACTCCGGGATACAGCGCTCCGGAGCAGGTCAGAGATGTCAGAAAAATGATGGAGCTGATAGAGAACGGCTCTATGACTGCACAGGTAGAGGGTGTTCCGATAGATAAAAGATCCGACGTGTACAGTGTCGGAGCAACACTGTATCGTATTTATACCGGCAGAAAATTTAATTCTGAAGATGTTAATGTTCTTAAAGGAGGAACCGGAGAAGGATTATTATACATATTTAATCATTCGCTGCAGGAAGATCCTGCTAAACGTTTTTCCGATGCAGCAGAAATGCACAGAGCCTTTCAGAATATTCATAAAAAAGACCGGAAATACCGGATGATGATATCAGGTCAGATTCTGACACAGCTGATACTGATGGTAATGTGTCTGGCAGGTGTATGGCTGATCATTAACGGAAGGATAGAACTCAGAAAAGAAAAACAGGAACAGTATGACGGATACATTAAAGAAATGTCAAAGATCAGCGAAACAAGTCTTACTGAAGATCCTGAATTTGATGAGTTGTTTGAAAAAGCCTCAGCCTTTTATCCCGATCGTCTGGAAGCATATTATCAAAAAGCAATATATCTGTATCAGCTCGGCAGGTATGAAAAAGACTGTATCTTTATAGAATCGGATATACTGACAAATGAGATATTAAGCGGACAGGACGATATGCCCGGTGTATATGCCATACTGGGAGAAGCATATTTTGCGCTTAAGGATTATGAAAGCGCTGCGGATAATTATGAAAAGGCCATCGATCTCAAAGCAGAGGATCCGGAACTGTATGTATCCTATGCCATAGCATTGGCAAGGAACGGAGAAACCGATATAGCCAAAGAAGTCATGGAGACCGCAAAAGAAAAGAAAGCAGGAAATGACAGGATACTGCTTATCATGGGAGAAATAGAAAGCCGCGAGAAAGATTATAAAATGGCTGAAAAGCATCTGCGTGAATGTATAGGCTATGCGGAAGATGATTATACAAAGTATAGGGCATATCTGGGATGTGCCTTAGCCATATCGGGACAGATACCGGATTTTGCTTATGATGATGAAGCAAAGAAACAGGAGGCTGAAGAACTATCCGATAAGGAGATAGAATTATTAAAGGATGCTCTGGTTTCACTTCCTTCCGAATATGAAAACCGGATATTGCATCAGCTGGGAACAGTATATCTGTATCAAAGAGACCAGCTGAAAGATTCCGATGCGTTGAAGCAGGCAATAGGAGTATATGAGCGTTTGTATGAGAACGGAGAAAGCGATGTATCGATCTGTGATACACTTGCCAATCTGTATTACGAAGCAGGCGAATATGATAAAGAAGAGGAAATGCTCAAAAAGCTGGAAGAGATAAAGCCTGATGATTATTCAGTTGTGATCAGATACGCGATGATAGAATGTGCAAGAGAAAATGACAAGGAAGAAAGCAAAAGAGACTATACACGTTTTCTTGAATATTATAACAAGGCAAATCTGCTGATAGATAAACAGGTAGATGAAGCTGTAAGAAATGATGATATGTATGTGAAAACTCTGAGATGGAGTTCTTTTTTGTGGCAACTGTGGTAGTAAGATAGAAGCTGTACCGGAAACGGAGATAAAGAAGAAAAAGAGTATACTGCCCTTTGTAATTATTGGTATGGTTTTGATACTTGCGATAATTGCTGTAGTCTTATTTGTAGTGAAGGGCAGTACGAAGGGTAAGTATGAGAAACAGCTGAAAGTGGCAGAAAGATATCTGGAAGAATTGGATTATGAAAGGGCTGTAGCTGCATATAAGAAGGCGATAGAGATAGATCCGAAGAAACCTGAAGCTGTAACAGGTATGACGGATGCATATGTTGCTTGGATCAAAGAAGAATTGGATGTGTTGAATATAGAAATAGCTGAAGGTCGCATAAGTGCTGCTTTGTCAGCTTTGGATGATGCTGAAAAATACGGAGCTGATGAAGAACTGATCGAAGAGCAGAAAGAAAGGATCGAGAGATTAAGACCGGAAGAGAAGAATACGGATAATGTTGAAGAAGCAGATGAATTGTCAGTAAAGACAAACGAATTAATAAATTATTATGAAGAATACAGGAATGAAAAAGATACTCTGACACAACAGGAGAAAGACGAAAAATATACTTATTATGCACAGGAATTTGAAAATTATATTGCATTATATATTGATACAAACGGAACAGGGGATTGTACATGCGGTATATTGGATGATAGTGGCTGGCACAGAAATGATAAGGATTATTTTGATATCGGAAATGCTTATGATTTAGCTATCAGTTTTCGATTAATGACAGATGATGAGGATAAAGCATGGAAACTAAGGAGTGAACAGGCACAGAACTCAGGATTAACTGTCTTATTGGAAGGTTTTACATGTGTTCTTGATAGTGATAATCCTATATATTATGACAATAGCGGACAGGTAATTACAATAGAACATGATGGGGGTGGCACCATGAATGCAACGAGTACATACGATAAGTTTGGACGTGTAATTGCTATTGATGAATACGATGAAGAAACTGATAAAACATGGCATATGGAATATGTATATGGTTCGAGAAACAGGATAATAAGAAGATATGATTATAATCATTGGACAGAAATACAATATGATGAAAATGGGAATATGATAAATTCTGCCATAGAAATTGTGGAATGAAAGGTATTATTTCGAATGATCGGAGAGATATCTGGAAGATATGAGACGGGGAAAAACAATGGTTTGTGATAAATGCGGAAACAAAATAGCAAAGGGAACAATGTTTTGCGGGAACTGCGGAAATAAGATCGAAGTAATGCCGGAAACGGAGATAAAGAAGAAAAAGAGCATTTTGCCGTTTATAGTAGTAGGTATTCTTCTGGTGATAGGCATAATCGCAATAGTGGTTATGACAGTTAAAAGCAATCCGGACAGAAAGTATGAAAAGCAATTGAAAATAGCGCAGAGATATGTAGATGAGCTGGATTATGAAAAAGCGATAGCAGCGTATAAGGCAGCAATCGAGATAGATCCGAAGCGACCGGAAGCATATCTGGAACTGGCAGAGGTATATGAAGAAAACGGTAATTATGATGAAGCTGTACGGATATTAAAAGAAGGATACGATAAAACCGGCGATGAAGAGATTAAGGATATGCTGGAACGCCTGGAAAAGAAGCTGCTGACATCGGATAATGATGTACAGAATGAAAACGAAGAAGCTGATAATAGCGTAGAAGCTGTTTCAAGAGAAGAACAGATAGAGAAATTCATTGAGAAATATGAACCTCTGATGGAGAAGATCGCTATAGAATATGAAGCGTTTGAGGGAGAAGGAAACGAGATCGGCTGGTATTGCGCTCCCCAGGATTATTACTCGAAATATCATTCGGATGAAATGCTAAAAGAGATATACAATCCTCTAATCACTGAATTAGAGGAATATAAAAAGGAAATAGCGGAACTGAATTTTGAAGGTGAGGAAGAAATAGACGGACGGATTTATAAAGGTCAGGAGGAACTTGAAAGCTATTGTCAAAAGTATTGTAAGAAATCAGGACAGGTATTCTTAACGGAAGATATCGCTGAATTATTCCTGTACCAGTATTATCTGTGGGTTGGAGATATGGAGAAACGCGCCGCCCTGGCACCGAAACTTATCGGCTGTCCATACATATACAGCGGTGAAGAAGGAACGACATATGACCAATACGGCAGGGAAATACATGCGGTATACCGGGATGGTTCGGTAACTGATTATACTTATGACGGTAACAGACTGATCCATCAGAGATCGGATTCATCGCAATATGTGGATATGACCATGGAATATGATGCAAAAGGCAGAATGACCGTATTTATTCAGGATTATAATGGCGATACAACAACATATTATTACGAGTATACGGATGATCATAATATAGTGGAAAAATGGGAGGATCATGAAAGCGGAATAACCATTGATGAGTACGGCGGTGTTCATTTTGAGTAATAAATGAAAGAAAATTGAAATATCCTGAGCTTTTTAGTATAATAAGCACCGTAAAATACGCATTTGTGATGAGAAATTGAAATGAAGATCTGTTTAGTCGGCTCGTCCGGAGGCCATCTTGCACATTTATATATGTTAAAGCCTTTCTGGTCAAAACACGACAGATTCTGGGTGACTTTTGATAAGGAAGATGCACGTTCACTTCTTAAGGAAGAGAAGTTGATACCCTGTTATTATCCTACCAACCGGAGTTTCAAAGGGCTTATGGTCAATACAAGGCTGGCATGGAAGGTATTAAGGAAGGAACGTCCCGATCTTATCATTTCGTCGGGGGCTGCAGCAGCTGTCCCGTTTTTTTATCTGGGGAAGCTTATGGGCATAAAGACGGTCTACATTGAAATCTTTGACCGTATTGATCGTCCCACTCTTTCAGGCCGGCTGTCTTATCCCGTTGCAGATAAGTTTATTGTTCAGTGGGAGGATATGAAGAAAATCTATCCCAAGGCGGTTGATCTTGGAAGTATTTTCTGAAGCTCTTTTCAGGGGAAATTAGGAAATGATTTTTGTGACAGTAGGGACCCACGAGCAGCAATTTGACAGGCTTGTAAGCTATATGGATAAATGGGCCGGTAACAATGATGAGGAAGTTGTCATTCAGACCGGTTATTCCGGATATAAGCCGCAAAACTGCCGCTTTAGCAGTTTGTACCCATATGAAAAAATGATAGAACTGGCAGAAGAAGCAAGACTTGTGATCTCGCATGGCGGACCTTCAAGTTTTATCGTGCCGATGAAGGCAGGCAGGATCCCGATAGTTGTGCCGCGCAGGGCCGAATACGGCGAACATATAAATGATCACCAGCTTGGTTTCTGCAGGGAATTGAAAAAGCGCTGGGGTAATATCATAGTTGTTGAAGATATAGCTAAACTTGATGATGTGATAAAACGATATAATGAGATCACAAAAGACATCAGGAATGACTATAAAAGCAATAATGAAAATTTCTGTAAAGAATTTGAAAAAATAGTTGAGGCTTTATAGCTTAAGGATATCCATTGAATAGTTGACTGATGACCGAAAAAATACTGGACAAAGTCGTGCTTTTTGCACTTATAGCGCAGATAGGCTTTATTCTGTATATGAATTTATTCCGGGCTGATACCATCATAGATTATGATTCGTCGAGCGTCTATATGCATGAAATGGAGATGGGAAGCCAGGGGAAGCTCTTTCCGTCGGAGTACTGTTATCAGGGCTCAATGGATCTTGACAGTGCAGCTGTCATATCGGCATTTCTTTATCATCTCAGCGGGAACATTTTTCTGTCCAGGGGGATCGCCAACAGTCTGGTAGTCATACTGTATATTTTTGTATTAAACTATGTCCTGGCCAATACCGGTATTTCATTAAGATGGAAACGTTTCGGAATTCTTTTGTTTTTTATACCTTACAGTATGATCATGCTTGGCTACTGGCGGATGCTTTTTACCGGCGGCGGTTTTTTTGCATTAAGGGCACTGGTACCTATCCTGATGATAAGTCTGATACAGGATATCGAAAAAGGAAAAGCCTTTAAGCAATATGCCCCAAGGGCTGTTTTCGTACTGTTTATAGTATTTCTTACCGGTTTGAGCAGCGGGGTTTATATTCTTTTATGCGGGGTATGCCCGCTGCTTGTGTGGGAATTTATCCGTGCATTTTTGAAAGCTGATTACGGCTGCGTCAGATCGAAAAGGACGGTATTGGCGATAGCCGCTGTTATTGCTTCGGTAACGGGTATGATAATACAGAAAGCCTTAGGCTTATCTTCCATATCGGACGGAATGAATATCCTTACGTCGAATAAATGGATAGATGCATTGCTGGCAAGCTTTGCAGGAATATTTGAACTGTTTGGAGGCCTGACGATACATGAACAGGTAAAACTGTTTTCCTTCGAAGCTATCGGCACGGCAGTAGATTTTGCGGTCAGCTGTATCCTGATAACCGCAATAATATATACTGTCGTGAGCTGTATAAAGAAGAAAAAAATAACAGATATGAAAGGATATATCCTTTCCGTCATGCTGGTCAACGCAATGATGTTTACTTTTGTCGATCTGAAATACGGGGAAAATGTCTTTGAAAGCAGATATCATCTGGTACCGATGCTGCCTTCATTTCTTCTGCTGGCAATGATGATGGACGATATCAGCAAAAATTCCAAGCTTAAAAAAGTACAGATCCAAACCATACAGATTCTTGCCATTGTAATCTTTGGGGCATCGATGCTCTTTGGGGATGCGCAGTGGGTATATGCCAAGACCGCACTTGGAACGGATCAGCTGGAGGAACTAAACGGTATCATAGAAGGAGAAGGGATAAATACAGCATTCATCGTGGGAAATGATAATAAAGTATTAGGCAGAAAACTCAGAGTATACAGCAGGGATACTCATTATATAGTATTAAGCGATGGGGCTGAGTCAGCATGGCAGACTTATTTCGGAGGCACCACGCGTTATCTTGACAATAGCATGCAGACCGGAAGGACAGCCGTAATAGCTTCGCCTGAAGCATATGAAACCCTTCCGCCTTATCTTATCAGGGATATGCAATATTTAAGAGATTACGATGGATTGCAGATCTATGATGCGGATCAGAGCAGCTTTGACTGTGTGGGAGGTATAGTAGCAGAAAGAGACAGGGTAATAGATTTTCCCTATTCTCCGGATTATACCTATGATAATGCGGTACTCGATGATGAGGGTATTCTTGTGATGAAGGCAGGAGGAGGAAGCCTTAATAATTCCTGTGAATCTGCAGAGGGGACGTGGAATTACACTGTTTATTATGATCTGCCGGATGCGGGTGGTGATGTCAGCCTTGAGATAAAAGTCGGAAATGATGAACCGGTTTGCTATAAGCCGGATACGCCGGGAAGTCCGGTGGTGACGGATGATATAGTAATGAGCGGAGGTAAAACGGTCAGTTTCATTGTAAGTGCAACCGAAGGGATCGGCATCAGAAAGATAGAGATAAATCGAAGATAATATGAAAATACTTGTTTTTGCCGAAGTCTATTATCCGGATGTGATGGGCGGCGGCGAGTTTTCAACCAAACAGATGGCAGAAGGCATGGTACGAAAGGGACATGAAGTAGTTGTCATCTGCCTTGGGAAAAAGAAACAGGAAGAAAAGATAAACGGAGTAACGGTAAAAAGAAGGTATATCAAAGGTTTAAGCGAACACTTCCTGAGCAATACAAAAAACAACAGCATATCTGACCCCTTTACTAAATTTGATAAGATCCTGCGAAAGAGGGGGGATATCTATCCCTGCAATAAAATATATGAGATATACAGATCCGTAATAATGAAAGAAGCTCCGGATATAGTTCATACAGTATCTCCGATGTCCTATCTTGGCCGGATGAATCTGTGGAAAGCCGCATATGATCTGAAGATACCGGTATCCCATGTCTGCCGTGGACCGAATCTGCTGGAACTTAAGTTCATGGGAGGAGGGCTGGATAAATATAATGCAGGCAGAAATGCAAAAGCTTCCCGTTATCTGACAGCGCTGGCAGCGCCGTCCGGATACATGCTTAAACGCCATAATACGGCAGGGATAAGAGGACAAAGTTTTAATGATGTGATCTATAATGCGATAGATTTTGAACCTCTCGTATTATCTTCAGACATCATGGCGCAAAAGGAGGAAATGATCCTCTATGCGGGTGAGATAAAAAAAGAAAAAGGTATACATACTCTGCTGCAGGCAACGGAAGGCTCAGGAAATGTAAAACTGCTCCTGATAGGAAGAGAAGTACCGACAAACTGTATCAGGGAAGATCTGAGCGGTCACGGAAGCAGAGTGGAGGTCATGGACTGGATGGAACGGGAAGAGCTCTTTAAATACATGAGAAGGGCAAAGGCTGTGATACTTCCATCCGAATGGGAAGAGCCTTTTGGGCGTATACTTATAGAAGCGGTCTTTAACGGAACCATAGCTATAGGAAGCGACAGAGGCGGGATACCCGAGGTACTTGGTAATGATGAGAATTACATTTTCAGAAGCGGGGATGTAAAAGTCCTGCGAAGCCGTATCGAAAGGGTTCTGCGTATGGACGAGGCCACATACCTGGAAGAAGTCCGTAAACAGCGTAAGATAACGGCAGGATCAACAAACGATGCATATGTCGATAAATGGGAGAGGTTCTTTTTACAGCAGCTGAAATGAAAAATACAGATCAACAGATAGCTCAGGCTGAGGCTGAGTGGCGCAGATACAGATACGAAAACATCGGAGTCCGTGAAAGTGCGGAACAGTTTTTTGCTGCGCTTAAAAGAAGTATAAAGAAAAGGATCCGCTGTGCTGCCATCAATACGCATAGTGAAAGACAAAGGATAGAATTCAGGCCTTCATATGATGAAAGAAAAGTAAATCTTGTAGTATCGCTTACAAGTACAAAGAGCAGGATAGTAAATATCCTTCCTGCTCTGTATTCTCTTGCGGCCCAGAGTCGTAAGCCGGATCTGATAGTATTATGGCTGGAAAAACATGAATCATATCCCAGGCATATGATCGAAAAGATCAGGGCAATGGGTATAAAGATAAAATTCCGTGAAGATCTGGGACCGCATACAAAATACTATTATGCATTTAATGAATATAAGAACGACCTGATCATCACGGCTGATGACGATATCATATACCATGAAAATATGACGGAAGAGCTGTATCGTGCATATCAGGATCAAAAAAACTGTGTGATCGCCAGGCGTGTGAACAGGATGAGATTTGGTCATAACAGAAAACTTTTAAAGTATACGGATTGGATATGGGAGTACAGAGATGCCAAAGCTCCGGCTTATGATCTGCTGGCCACTGGTGTCGGCGGAGTGTTGTATCCTCCGGAGGTTACAGCCTTGATAAAACCGGATGATAAAGCGTTCTTAAAGGTAAGCCCTAAGGGTGATGATATATGGCTTAAATTCCTTGAGCTTTCAGAAGGTATAAAAGTATGCGCTGTCAAAGAATCTGCTTTTTATCTGGATGTTATCAACAATAAAAGTCAGAAGATAAGTCTGTCGACAGAGAACGTGGATAAGGGAAAGAACGATGAACAGATAAAGGCCTGTATCGAGTATTTTGGTATGGCTGAAGGTCTGTGTGAAAGGGTGCTGGCATGAGCATTCCGCGTATGATCCATTATTGCTGGTTGAGTGACGATCCGGTTCCGGAGAAGATGAAGCGTAATTTTGAAGGCTGGAAGCGTATGCTTCCGGACTATGAATTCGTGAAATGGGATCTTAAGAGATTTAAAAAGGATACTTCTGTCTGGGTAAGTGAAGCCATAGATCAGAAAAAATACGCATTCGCATCGGACTATATAAGGATATATGCGGTATATCATTACGGCGGTATATATCTGGATATGGATGTAGAAGTATTAAAGCCCTTTGATGAGCTGCTGGAATCTCCGTATATGTTTGCTTATGAAAGCCCGGATAAAAAAAGGATAGAGGCCGGATGCTTCGGAGCAGAGAAGCATGACCCCTTCCTTAAGACCTGTCTTGCCTACTATAAAAACAGACATTTTATAAAGGATGGCGGAGTATTGGACATACTTCCGTTGTCAAAGCTAATGGGCAATATTATCATTAAGAAAAGACTGAAAATGAATATCTATTCCCGGGAATACTTTACCGCAAAGTCTTTTGAAACAGGGATCGAGACACCCGGGGAAAACACATATGCCATTCATCACTTTGCGGGATCCTGGAAAAGTAAAGAAGAACGCAGGATCATAAAAAGAGCCAGAAGGATAAGAAAAGCACATCCGATAGTCGGCAAATATGTTGCATTTATATACGAGAAAACATCCAAAGCCATATTGATTATCAAGAACGGCGGGATCAAAGAACTGTGTTACCGCATAAGAGAATACAGCTATGGAAACAAGAACACTTAATTCAAAACGCAATATCATAGCCGGGATATTTACTAACTGCCTTATCCCTGTTTTTGCTTTTGTGATCAAATCCGCTATAGTCAGGTATTTCAGTGTTGAATATATAGGTCTGACTACGGTGTTTTCATCTGTTTTTCAGATACTGAACATCGCAGAGCTGGGTTTTTCAACGGCGATCATCGTTAATCTCTATAAACCCTTAAAAGAAAATGATACTTTGGCAGTACGGGGGATCCTGGCATATTACAGACGTATATACAGGATAATAGGCCTTGTTATACTTGCAGCCGGGATCATTGTATGCTTTTTTATTAAGAGTTTAGTTGGTGACACCGGCATGATAAGTGAGAACATATTTATACTTTATATTATATACCTGACGGAGAAGGTATGCGGCTTTTTGTTATTTGCATATAAGGAAGCTTTGTTTAATGCAGCCCAACGACTTGATATTACAAAAATCGTATATATCAGCATCTATTTTTTCAGAGGCTGCTTCCAGCTTCTGGCACTGATAGTTTTCAGAAATTTCTATTTATTTGCCACAGTTTTTATGATGGCGACAGTTATCTACAACATAACTCTGGATATACTTTCAAAGAAGAAGTTCGCACAGTATTATCCTGAAGGAAAGATAGATGCTGATATCAAACGGAATGTGATAGAACAGGTTGCCGGCCTGTCTGTTTCCAATGTACTTGGTGTGAGCAGGGATTCCCTGAACTCGATAATAGTCACTTCGTATCTCGGACTTACCATATCGGGGCAGTATTCAAATTACCTGACAATCTATGACGCGGTGATAGGCTTCTTTCTTGTGATAACAAAAGCGATACAGGCCAGTATAGGAAACAGTATAGTATCGGAAAGCGTTGAAAAGAATTATGCTGATCTTACCAGGATGGAGTTTTTGCATAATCTTTTTATTACTGCATGTACCGCGTATATGCTTTCTCTGTATCAGCCATTTATGAAGCTGTGGATGGGGGAGGAGCTGATGTTCAGTAATCCTGTCATGATGCTCTTTGTTGTATATTTTTATATCAGGGCCATGAGCGAGGTTAAAAATGCATACTTTTCGGCACTGGGATACTGGTGGAAAGCAAAATGGGTATTTGTGACGGAAGCAGTGGTAGTCATTGCGTTGATGAGCTGTCTGGGTAAGCTGTTTGGTGTAGCGGGAGTTGTCGTTGCACCGAGTATTTCCATTTTAACTATAAACTATATAGGTATCACAAATCTTTTATTCAGAGAATATTTCGGATCCGGCAGAAAAGAGTTTTACACTAACCGTTTGATGTATACTGTCATAACGCTTATAACCTGCGGAATATCCTGGTATTGCTGCAGCTTGGTAACTTATGAAGGCATACCCGGACTGGCGATAAGGATTGCCGTCTGCTCTCTTGTTCTGCTGCTGACAGTACCGGCATTAATGTATCTGTTTAAAAGAAAATATTTCATGGAGTCGATTACTTTTATAAAACAGATAATCAGGGCGTAAGGTATGGATAACAGGATAACGGATAAACCGGCAGTGATCATATTGAATTATAATTCGTATGAAGAAACACTGAATCTGATCAACAGTATCGATAAATATGACCCGGGATACTGTATCATAGTGGTTGATAACGCTTCCGGCAAAAAAGAAAGACAAAAACTGTCAGCTATCAGGGAACGGTGTATAACGGTACTTCTTGACGAAAACAAAGGATATGCATCCGGAAATAATGCCGGGATAAGGAAGGCCATAGAACTCGGATATGATACTTTTCTTCTGGCAAACAGTGATACATGTCTTATAAGTGAGCATGCGATAAGTGACTGCTATGCCTATATGAAAAAAAACGGGATAGATATCCTGGGGCCTAAGATGGTAAATGAGACCGGTGCAGATATTTCAGGCTGCATCTGTGTTGACCGATACGGCGGAACAAAGCATAAGTTTACGGATGATATAACTGAGTGCAGCAGCCTCGGCGGGGCTTTTATACTGATAAACAGAAAGGTGACAGACAGGATAGGTTTTATCAGGGAATTCTATTTTTTATATCGTGAGGAGACGGACTATTGCATCAGGGCGCATAAGGAAGGTCTGAAGATAGTTTACTATCCGGAGGTAACAATAGTCCATAAGGCAGGTGTTACCACAAAAAATGTAGCAGTGTATTACTATAATAGAAATATGTTTATTCTTTCAAGGGAAATATATAAAACCGGTAGTTTTGATCTGGCGGCTTTCTTTTTTCCGAGATTCCTGGTATATTCTCTGCGAATCATTAAAAAAGGCGGTACCGGCAAAGAGAAGAGAAGGAAGCTTAAACAGCTCTGGCATGCTTATATAGACGGGGTAAGAGATATACGCGGTGTAAAAAACGTGTTGTGAAAGAGTAAAAACTGATAACGGGAGGGATAAGCTGATATGGCTGAGAATAAGGGATTATCGGGAACGATAGTCGGAGGCTTATGTTGGGACAGGCTTACGCGTGAGCGCATGAGAGATCCGCTTGCCTTGGAAAATTTCGGATATAAGGTCTATTCCGAGAATGATGAGGATGGGATCATACAGGAGATATTCAAAAGGATAGGCACTGAAACGAAAGAGTTTATCGAGTTTGGAGTGCAGAACGGTCTTGAATGCAATACCCATTTCCTTTTACATCACGGCTGGCACGGACTATGGCTTGAGGGTGATGCAAACTCCTGTAAAGAGATCGGGAATAAGTTCAGGCCAGTGCTGAAACACGGACGGCTTAAAGTAGTCAATGCATTTATTACCCGTGAGAATATAGATGAACTGATCAATAAGAACAGAAATACTGAGCATAAAGACAGTATGCCTGATTTCTTATGCATAGACATAGACGGAAATGACTGCTATGTCTGGGAAGCGATAAAGTCGATCAAGCCAAGGCTTGTCTGCATTGAGTATAACGGCAAGTTCCCGCCTGATCTGGATTGGAAGCAGGCATATGACTGGAAACATGTCTGGGATAAGACCGACTGGCAGGGGGCTTCGCTGAAAGCGGTGGAACTGCTGGGCAGGGAAAAGGGCTATGTTCTGGTCGGAACCAATCTTACAGGTGCCAATGCTTTCTTTGTAAGAGAAGATCTGTATTCACAGGATAAGTTTATAAAGTCAGATACTGCCGAAGCTCTGTATAATCCTTATCGGAAGAAGAGACTCAGGTTTGAGGCTCCGGGGCATGCGGCGAGATACTGTCTTGTGGGACAGGAAGAAAACAAAGGTGTTCTGAATTATTTTGACAACGAAGCGGAATACAAAAGAAGCAGGAAAAAAGAAAAAAGAAAAAGATTAAAAGAACTGATCAGAAAAAAGATATTGAAGGGATCCTGAGGTATGAACTCCGATACGGTAAAAAAGAAAAAAGGATCTCCCGGCGAAACCGGAGGCATGGCAAAGTCAATACTTATTTGGCTGGTAAAGCTGTATGTGTTTTTGATCATGGCTGTCTATCCCCTGTATTATAAGGATAAGTATTATGACATGGATGTTGCAAAATGGGAATTCTTCAAATATGTAAACTTCTTTTTTGTTGCCATTATTGCCATAGTATTTATCCGTTACCTGGGATACTTCATGGCAGAAAAGAAACTTAAAGGGTTTTTAAGTACGGCATATAAAAAGCTGACGGTCACGGACTGTTTTGTTTTAGCTTACCTGCTTGTCTGTTGTATATCCACGCTTATTACGCCTTACAGACAAAATCTGATCTGGGGCGTTGAGGGCTGGTACATGGGTTTTATCGCCCAGCTCAGTTTCGTTCTTATCTATTTCCTTGTTTCAAGGTTCTGGAGATGGGATCCGTTTCATCTTGCTGTATTCTTCCTGACCGCCTTTGCGGTGTTCTTCCTGGGAGTGATCATGAGGTTTCGTATCGATCCCCTGAAAATGTACGAAGGTCTGGATGATTACAATATACAGCACTTTCTGTCTACGTTAGGACAGACCACCTGGTATTCCAGCTATATGTGTATCATGGCACCTCTCGGGCTTGTGGGATACTGGTGCGCGGAAAAACTCCTTCACAGGACAGCTTACGGGATCTTCTGTGTGATAAGCTTTATGACCTTTGTCACACAGAATTCGGACAGTGCTTATGCGGCGGTATTCGGTTTATTCTTTATGTTGTTTTGGATATCTTTAGAATCCGATGATAAATTCCTGCGATTCCTGGAGTGCATTATCATGGCACTCGGCTCATTTAAACTTATCGGATTGCTGCAGCTTTGTTTTACGGATCGTGCGGTAGCGCTGGATGGTCTTTCGATATTCATGAGTCAGTCGGCTGTGACGTTATTTCTTCTTGTGGCTGTGATAGTGCTGTATATACTGTTGCGCTCTGTCGTGTTTAAGAATATGGATTTTCATATTGAAAAAATCAAGAAAATAAGGATAGTGATACTCATTCTCCTTATACTCGGATTGTTGGGTATGGTTATATATATCTTTTTAAATACGACGGGGAAACTGCCGGAACGCTTTTCTTCAAACAGTAATTACCTGGTCTTTAATGATGCCTGGGGCAATAACAGGGGAGTTTCCTGGCGCTGTACCGTAGGCGGATATCTTAAGGCGGATCCATTGCGTAAGCTTTTCGGCGTGGGACCGGACAGTTTTGCGGAATATATCTATACCATTTATCAGGCAGATCTGGACAGGATCCTGGGCGGTCATATCGCCCAGATCTGTGCCCATAACGAGTGGCTCAATACACTTTTAAATCTGGGAGTTCTGGGACTTATCGCATATCTCGGTGTTTTTATATCTTCTTTTAAAGACTGTATGAAGGGAGCAGAAAAATATCCCTGCCTGTATGGAGTGGCTATAGCGATAGTAGCATACATACTCCACAACTTTTTCTGTTACCAGCAGATAATCTGCACTCCGGCGATATTTATACTTATGGCAATGGCACAGGCCCTGATAAGATACGGTAGCTTAGAGGAGTAAAAATCTGACGGGATCAGACCGCAGAAAAGAAAGATCCGATATGGCAATATTACCCGCGATATGATAAAATATCGAAGGCAGAGACAGATTTGCACAACAGGGAAATATATGTGCTCATAAGCACGGAAAGGATAAATATATGTTTAAAAAAGGAATGATCAGATTCAGAAGAAAAATGGCAACATTGCTGACAGTGGTTATGGTTTTTTCAAATTATCCGCTTCCGGCTTATGCAACAGCAGAGCCGGCAGATGAAGTTGAAGTGATGTCTGAAGTCAGTGATGGGAATGAGACTGTCAGTGAAGATCCGGGTCAGAACAATGATCATCAGAAGAAACTTTATTTCAGTGAAATAAGTAATGATGTACTGATTGGAGAAGGGCTCGATAAACATTTAAATACCCCTTCTTTAGACATAAACGATTTCTCTATTCATGATACCGGAGACGATGAAGATGAAAAGTTGATCATTCGTAAAAATACTACTCCTCAGGATATATGCATTTCATCAATCAGTGCTACAGCCGATGCATATATCAGGTTTAATGAAAAGTCTTCATCGGAAAAGACATATATCAGCTTTGAAACCGATATAACTTCTGAAGTAGCTATAGTTGCAAGAATGATTACTTCTTATTTCGATAATCACGATGATTATGATGATTACGATACAGTTTATTTAGAAAAAGAAGGCGGGGAAGTACAGGAAAAGGATATAGACTTTACATCTAATAGTAATAGAAAGGCGCAGGTAGTATTATTTAATAATATTACTGCAGGTACTTATAAAATTTATGCCGGCTGTGGTATGGAGATTTATTATATTATGGTTATGCCGAAGTCGACCAACAAGACCTGGGATTTTACAACGGCCGATACTTTCGGAATGCTCACGGATAACAAAATAGAGGATACGATCGGATATATAGATGGCATGATAGTTGATGCCTGTTACACTAGTTTAAAATATACTGACCAAAAGACTTTGTTTACAAATAATACAGTTATATATGTTCCGGTATATGAAAACTCTATGATCTATATAAATACAAACGACCAAGACGATATGCATATTAGCGTGAATTATAGAGAATATCTTTTCCAAGGAGAGGCTGAGTTTTACTGTACTAGTTGTGGTTCTAAACCGGGATATGTAAAAATTCAAGCTTTAGATGACAATTATATCAGTAAGATCAGGATCTTGGATGCTCATACTGTTTCTTTTAATGCTGCAGATAATATCTATGAGGCAGTTTATAGCGATCACCTTTCATTGGATGATAAAAATGCAGCTTTAGCTGTAGATACGGCTGTGATGCATTCTCCTGAAGGCAAGGTCTTTGCAGGCTGGTCAGAGACGGAAAACGGGGAAAAGATAGATTTTAATACTGCTATTATTTCGGGAGATAAAACGCTTTATGCAATATATGAAGATGCTTCAGAAGGAAGCAGAGAATTATATTTCAGCGACATAGAAAATCTTACAGATGAAGGAAAACTGAAATACCGCTTTGCTACCGTTAATGGGTTTACCATATATGATATAACTGACAGCCAGAATGCCGTAAGGATAGATGATGATAGCCCCAAAAGCACCTGTGTTTCATCGGCGGACCAGGGTACAGCAAATGTATATTTCCGCTGTGGTGAAAACGTTAAAGGAAAGGATACATCTTCCTATATATCGTTTAAGACTACTGTCGATTCCGAAATAGCTATAGTCGCAAGGGCGCTAGAAGATGACCGTGTGATAAGCATGAAGAGTCAAATTTTAACTCCTGCGGGAAGCATAGATTTTAGTTCTAAATCGGATATCCATGTATTAAAGGATCCGGATAAACCATCATTGATTTTATTTGAAGCAAAAGCAAACCGTATATGCAAGATCAATATTCAAAAAGATGTATATTTATATTTTGTAAAAGTTATGCCTAAGTCTCAGACGACTTCCTGGGATTTTACAGGCACAGAACCCTTCGGAGTATTGGGTGAAGAGATATCCGGTATATCTGCTTATATCGACGGACTGTATGTGGATGCTACCGAAGATGGGGCAAAATTAGAAAAGTATGATGATCAGGCTGACAGAGAGGCAAAGGGCATTAAACTTGCAGAGGGAAGCGTTATCTACGTTCCGGTAAACGGATATGAAAATCTGTCTGTCGACGCTCCGAACGGATATAATAATATAGAAGTTAACGGCAAAGCCCTTACGGCTGAGGAAGAGAGTGTCAGCTGCAATGATATCGGTTCGGACCGAAGTGGTTACGTTAAGCTTGAAGCAAAGAACGGTGAGGTGGATCTTAAGAAGATCGAGACATTCAGTTATCATACGGTATCTTTTAATGCGGCAGGCGAAAATGTGCATGATGTGACCGTTCGGACAAACAGCAGAGTCAGTGAGGCTGACAGAGTAACTGCCGAAAGCAGGCTTGCGGTACCGGAGGGCAGGAAGTTCTTATGGTGGTCGGAGACGGAAAACGGTGATGAATATGATTTTAATACTCCTGTCAGATCTGATATTACCCTGTATGCTGTATTCGCATCATCAGAGTTAACGGATATTACTCTTACTGCACCGGAAGCAAAGAAAGGACTGAAGGAATCCGGCACGGCACAGGAGCTGCTGACAGCCGGAAGCGTAACAGGCGGAACGCTGTACTATGCGCTGGGTAAGGATGACAAGACTGCTCCGACAGAGGGCTGGAAAGAAGAAATACCGACAGCTGAAAAGGCAGGCACATATTATGTATGGTATAAGGTGATCGGCGACAAAGGCTATAAGGATAAAGAGCCTGAATGCATAAGTGTTACCATAGCCCAAAAGGAACAGCCTAAAGAGGAACCTAAGGACGAGCCTAAAGAACAACCCAAGGAAGAACCTAAAGAGGAACCCAAGGAAGAGCCTAAAGAGGAGCCTAAGGAAGAACCCAAGGATCCTGTCATAGTTAAAAAAGATGAAGTATCCGAAACGATCAATTACACCATAAATGATATGCCGGTAAGTGCGAACCTGGCAGTGTCTTATCCCGAGGCAGTGGAATGGACCGGAAAGAAGGTAACAAAAGCGCAGCTGGAAGCTCTGTGTAAAGAAGGAGAGTCTATAGCTAAGCTTAACATATCCGGTCTTGAAGAAGCGCTTAAGGGTAAGATGAAGGAAGGAACGGATGTAAACGGACTTTTCAGCTTCAGCTATTCAATCGGCAAGGAGAAAAATGCTGAAAGTAAGAGCTATTTTACGGTCAAGGTCAAGCTGAATGCAAAGGCTGTTAAGAAAGCAAAGATAAAAGCTGCTGATAAGAAGGCGCTTACAAAGCTTGTTAAGCAGCTTAATGATAAGCTAAAGGATACAAAGTTTGAATTTAAGATCGCCCGTTTAAAACTGGCTGAGGCCGAGAGCGTAACTATCAAGGCTAAGTTTAAGAAAGGTGAACTGCAGCTGGATGAAAAGGGTGAACTGAAAGGTCTTAAGAGCGTTAAACTGAAGGTGAAGATCAAAGGCGTGAAGAAGGCTAAGACTTTCACTTACAGCGCAAAGAAAGCTGCAAAGCTCTTTACGATCAAGATCACGGATGCAGCAGGTGCTAAGGCTGACATAACTGCACTTGACGGTAATGGCTTTACCGGGACAAAGACTGGGGTTACCATTATAAAATAGTATTTCAGTCTGACAGTAAGTGAAATGACAAGATGTAGCGTAAATCAATATATAAAAATCCCTATGTTGTCGTTGAAATGATAATACTTTTGGGGTAAAATTATGGTAAACTTTAATGTTCTTAGGGAGGTTACATAATGTTTTGTACTTACTGTGGGGCCGAGATAAATGACAATTCCAAATTTTGCCCCAAATGCGGTAATAAGATAGATGATAATGCCATAGTTAAAGAGTTTCCGATAAAGAAGATATTAATACCGGTAATAGTGGCAGTTCTGGTAATAGCGATAGTTGCCGAGATCATAATCTTTGCAGGCAAGGCCGGCAAGTCGAAAGACGGTGATGATGACAAGCCTACGACTTCAACGGAAACAGAGGCAACACCTACAATAGAACCGACACCGGAACCGGAAGCAACGGCAACGCCGGCACCTACGGCTACATCGACACCTACGCCGAAGCCGACCGCAACGCCGACACCGGAGCCGACGGCTACGTCGACACCGACACCGGAGCCGACCGCAACGCCGACACCGCTGCCGACTGCAACACCTACGCCAAAGCCGACACTGGCACCGACACCTACGCCTGTACCTGTGGCAACGGCAACTCCGATACCGGAACCTACGGCGACGCCCGTACCCGAACCGCAACCGGAGCCTGAACCGGAACCCGAACCCGAGCCGGAACCTGAACCGCAACCGCAGCCGACTTCAGCGCCGGATCCTAAGCCGGACAATCCTAAGAAGCCGACGCCCATACCGATAGATATGTAATGAAAAGGTCCCCGCCCATAATTGGACGGGGACTGTGTTTAATAACAAGTTTTAAGGGGTATATATGAGGTTTTATCTTATTGATTTTGAAAACGTGGGTGTAAAAGGACTGAAAGGCGCTGAATTCCTTACATCCAATGATGTAGTCCATTTATTCTCCACTAAAAACGCAGCGAAGATCCCGACGGCGGAGCTTGCGAAATTTAAGGATCATCTGCCTGCATTTCATGAAGTACCGGCCAAAAGCCAGTCTCTGGATATGCATCTGGTATCTTTTATGGGCTATCTTATGTGTGAAAAAGGCATTGATCAGGAATACATCATTATCAGCAATGATACGGATTATGATAATATAATCAAATTCTGGAGAGAAGAGAAGGGCCTTAAGCTTTATCGTCAAAACGTTCTGATAACAGAGGAAAAAAAGAAAAAAACTACGACAAAGGAAGCAGTAAAGGACGAGAAAACAGCTTTAAACGATGCTGTTCAGAAGGTCGTGAGCAAAGCAGGCCATGGGCAGAAGGAATCGGCCAGAGTCGCAAAGATAGTCGCGATGCATTTTAAGGATGAGGATATACTGACGGTAGTACATAATGAGCTGAGAAATGAATTCGGTGAAGAAAAATACCTGAAGATATACAATCTGGTCAAGCCGCTGATAAGCAAGACCAAGAAGAGTATTGCGAAAAAGAACGAAGAAAACAAAAAAACCAATGATACAACAACCATTAACTGCAACATCCAGAAGGCCCTGAGCAAAGCAAAGTATGATACGACTATCATAAGCAAGGTGGCTTCCCTGGTCTCCAAACATCATACGGAAGGAAAGCAGATCATCTACCGTTCCATCATCAAGGAATACGGCGCGGAAGAGGGACTGAAGATATATAATGTAATAAAGCCATTAATAAAATGACCTGATGATGCAGGTCATTTAAGTTCTTCGTCATAATGAGCTCTTTCGCCGCCGATGAACTTGGGTCGTACCCTTGCTGCGGTGATATGGGCTTTTCCTATCGTATGGTTTTCAAGTCTGACAGGAACCGCAACTTTCTTCAGATGCATTCCTATGAAAGTATCTCCTATATCAAGTCCGGCATCGGCCTTTATCTCTTCGAGGGCGACGGGATCGCTGAAGTTCTTATAGGCAGTAGTAGCAAATGAGCCTCCGGCTTTGGGCTGGGGAACAACGTTTACTATTTCTGCAAAAGGAACTGCAGCTCTTTCTGTGATGATGGCCCTGTTCAGATGCTCGCAGCACTGGGCTGCAAGATATATGCCGCGCTCCTGCAATACTTTATATATACCTGCAAATACCGCTTCGGCTGCCTCCGGGCTGGAATTCTTTCCTATCCTGTCTCCGCATACTTCTGAGGAGGAACAGCCTACCACCAGTATCTGTCCTTTTTTTAGCTTCGCCGTATCACATAATTCTTCAACGCATTTTGCAGCCTGTTCTGTCAGTTCCTCAAACATTTTCAGTCATCTCCTTTTAGTCTGTATAGTTACCGGTCACGGCACGGAACCTTTCCCGGATCGGTGTTCTCCAGCAGAGTATCATGCCCATCACGCCGCCGAGAGTGGCCTGGGCTATCTCGTACGGGAGCTTGATCATCGCATATTCAAAGGTGCTGTAGATAAAAGTCTTGCCGAGTGTATAACCGACTACCATTATAATACCGCCGATGAAAACCGCAATACCCGATGCAAGTTTAGGTTTGTTCTTCAGCAATTTATGAGATATCAGGGAGATCGCTACTGCCTGAAGACCGTGTGTCGCAAGCGACACAAACATGGGTGCGGGGTAAAATATCATATCTCCGATGAAAGAGCCTACACCGCCGACTACGAAAGCTTCAAAAGGATTTAACAGTATGGCAGCAAGACAGATCACGGTATCGCAGAGATAAAGGTGTCCTCCGGGAACGGGGATACCGAAGGATGAACTGATGATGTTCATCGCCATAAAGGCTCCGGTCAGTGTCATGCGGATAATCCGCGCATCTGCTTTCTTTGTCATTGGATATTTCCTCCTTTACAATAACTGATGATGATAGTATTATAAATCTGACCATATCAAAATAACCAAAACGGAAGTGTTTAATAAGACCAGATGAATATCAAGATTAAAAAGAGTTCCGCAGAACCCGCATATATACAGCTTTACAGGGCATTTGTAAAAGATATCACAGCCGGTGTATATCCTTACGGGAACAAACTGCCTTCAAAAAGGATAATAGCCGAAGAGACAGGGGTCAGCCTTATCACGGTAGAACATGCACTGATGCTGCTTGCCGAGGAGGGCTATGTGGAAAGCCGCGAGAGAAGCGGTGTATTTGTGATATACAGGGCAGAGGATTTCCTGAGAGGCAGTAATGATACGGAGGAGATAATACCTGTCTCGAGCACGCAGTCTCATGCTACCGGAGAATTTCCATTCTCGATAGTGGCCAAGACCATGCGAAAAGTCCTGCTGGACCGGGGCGAGGATATACTTGTCAAATCACCGAATCACGGCTGTCAGGAACTCCGTAACGAGATAAGCCTGTATCTGGCCAGGAGCAGAGGACTGAAAATAAATCCCTCACAGCTTATAATAGGTTCCGGCGCCGAGTACCTCTACGGCCTGATAGTGCAGCTGTTGGGTACTGAGGATACATATGCCATGGAGAAACCTTCGTATAATAAGATACGCGAAGTCTATGAAGCCATGGGCGCAAAATGCGATATGCTCACGATGACGTCAGAGGGCATATCTTCCAAGGAGCTGGAAAAGACAGAAGCAAAGATCCTGCATGTTACGCCTTTTAACAGTTATCCCACAGGTGTGACCGCCGGCATTTCCAAGAAAAAGGAATACTTAAGCTGGGCGAAAAAGAGAAAGGCCGTTATCATTGAAGATAATTATGATTCGGAACTGACCGTTTCAAGAAAACCGGAAGATCCGCTGTATTCTCTGAGCAAAGAAGAAAACGTAATTTATCTGAACACATTCTCACGGACCATTGCGCCTTCCGTGAGAATAGGTTATATGATACTCCCGCCGCGTCTTGAAAAACTCTTCAACGAAAAGCTCGGCTTCTATTCCTGCACAGTGCCGATCTTTGAGCAGTACGTACTGGCAGAACTCATTAAAAACGGAAATTTTGAGCGCCATCTGAACCGCATGCGCAGGAAGAGAAGAGACAAAACCTTTGAAAAATGACAAAAACACTAAGGAAGACGGCGGCTTGAAAGAGCCGCCGCCTTTTGTTATAATCGGCAGGATGGACGAACTGTTATTGAAAAATACCATACATGAGAAAACCGATGTCTGCGTGATAGGCGCAGGACATGCGGGCTGTGAGGCTGCTCTTGCCTGTGCGAGGAGCGGCCTTGATACCGTTGTGTTCACTGTGAGTGTTGACTCCATTGCACTGATGCCCTGTAATCCAAACGTGGGTGGGTCTTCCAAAGGTCACCTGGTAAGAGAGCTGGATGCTATGGGCGGCGAGATGGGACATGTTATTGATAAGACTTTCATTCAGTCCAAGATGCTGAATGTTTCCAAAGGCCCTGCCGTACACTCGCTGCGCGCCCAGGCTGATAAGGCCGAGTATACACGGGCTATGCGTAAAGTTCTGGAGAAACAGGAGCACCTGCGCATCAAACAGGCAGAGGTATGCGAGATATATGTCGATGAAGGAAAGATAAAAGGTATAAGGACAAACACCGGTGCATATTATGAATGCGGCGCTCTGATCATCTGTAGCGGTACTTATTTAAAAGCCCGCTGTCTGACCGGTGAAGCCATCACACATACAGGACCGAACGGTCTGATGGCGGCCAACAATCTGTCCGCTTCGCTGATCGCAAACGGCGTAAAACTGCAGCGTTTCAAGACAGGAACGCCTGCGCGTATGTCACGTTCCAGCATCGACTTTGATAAGATGCAGCCACAGCACGGTGATGAGAGGGTAATACCTTTCTCGTTTTCCACCGATCCCGACAGTGTGCAGATAGAGCAGGCCGACTGTTATCTTACCTATACAAATGAAAAGACACATGAGATCATCCGCGCAAATCTTGACAGATCACCTATTTATGCAGGCGTGATAGAGGGTACCGGTCCCAGATACTGTCCTTCCATAGAGGACAAGGTAGTCAGGTTCGCGGAAAAAGAAAGACACCAGGTATTTGTAGAACCCGAAGGTCTGCATACGGATGAGATGTATATAGGCGGCATGAGTTCATCACTGCCTGAAGATGTGCAGCTTGCGATGTACAGAACAGTGCCGGGTCTTGAGCATTGTCATATCGTTAGAAATGCCTATGCCATCGAGTATGACTGCCTTGCATCAGGACAGCTGAAGCTGAATCTGGAATTGAAGAATATAAGCGGTATCTTCTGCGCAGGCCAGTTTAACGGCAGCAGCGGTTATGAAGAGGCAGCAGCCCAGGGACTGATGGCGGGCATTAACGCGGCGAAGTATATAAGAAAAGAGGAGCCTCTGATCATTGACAGGTCGGAAGCCTATGTAGGCGTACTCATAGATGATCTGGTGACCAAAGAGCACAGGGAGCCTTACCGCATGATGACCAGCCGCGCTGAATACAGGCTGCTGTTAAGACAGGACAATGCGGACCTGCGTCTTAGCCATTACGGTTATGAAGCGGGACTCGTAAGTAAAGAGTTTTACGAGCGTGTACAGAAGAAACAGAAACTTATCGACAGTGAAACAGCGCGTATGCATGAGACCATGGTGGGTGCGGGAGCAGAGGTCTTAAGTTTTCTCGAAAGACATGAAAGCGCGCCGGTAAAGAAGAGCACTTCCCTTGCCGAACTTATATGCCGACCGGAACTGACTTATGAAGCAGTAGCTGAGCTGGATCCGGAACGGGAAGATACATGGAAAGAATATGATGCGGATCTGCGTCTTAAAAAAGAAGTGATCGAACAGATCGATATACAGATCAAGTATGAAGGTTATATCCGCAGACAGGAAGCCCAGGTCAAGCAGTTTAAACGCATGGAGAACAGAGTGATACCTGAAGACCTGGATTATGATAAGGTGGAGAGTCTGCGTCTGGAAGCAAGGCAGAAATTAAAAGACCTGCGCCCCGCAAATGTGGGCCAGGCCTCTCGTATAGCGGGAGTCAGTCCCGCAGATATTTCCGTATTATTGGTATATCTTACCGCTAACGGTGGCGTATGACTTCGAAACGTTGAAGTGATACCTCCTCCTCCGGACGTATACCGGCCTTGCGTTTGGCTATAGCGATCTGTTCTTCAACGGTATCCACGCCGTCGAGATCGGGCAGCAGCAGGCCCCGCTTATATCCTTTGGTAACGATCACGCCGTACCTCTTAACATCAAGTTCTTCGGGACCGGATATGCTTTCCGGATCCCCGAGCACATCAACATTTATTTCGAGCCATTCTAATTCATCGGGAGTGATAGCTTCAAAACGCGGATCTTCGGTAGATGCGCTGATGGCATTGTTTATTATCTCCTGTGCAACGCAGCCTGTAGTCGGAAGTATGGTGCCTATGCAGCCCCGGAGCTGTCCATGCTTATGTATGGAAACAAAAGCTCCTGCCCGCTTGCTGAGCAGTTCTTCGGAAGTATCATCGGGAATAGCTATCTTGCTGCCTTCAAGTATATAGTTTTCAAGGGATTTTCTTGCAAGCCTTACATACTCATCCGAATCATTTCGCATCTTTTCAAGTTCCTTTCTGCGTTTGTTAAGTCTGATATCCAGAAATCTGCGTTCGTCATCTTCTCCTTCCGGATAAAAACTGCAGATGCCGTAACCTACGCCGGTCACATCTTCATGAGAGTATTCTGTTGCTTTGACAAAGATGCCGTCCAGAGCGCCGGCCATTATCACGAAAGAACGGTGGCCGCATTCCGCGGCTTTGTCACAGAAGCTTTCATCAAAATCAAAGAGTTCACCGAAAGCGCCCCGGGAACATACATCCATTATACGTTTGTCGTATTCGGGTCCCTCCGGAGCAAAGCCGTAAGGACCGTAATCCTGAAGCTTATGGGAAAGATCTCCGCTGGCCACATATACTGCTTTGCGACCGAGTTCGTTTACTGCCTGTGCTATCAGCTGTCCGAGCTTATAATGCATGGTAAGTGGCAGGCCTGATAAGCCGACCCGTATGATGGATCCTTCCTTGTATTTCTGTCTGATAAAGTACAGAGGAACCATGGTGCCGTGGTCAAGCTGAGGTTCCCGCTCGCCCATTGTGCCTGCGCGAAGCCCCGTCGCCGTTGCCAGTTCTTCGATCTTATCAACCAGCTGTCTGTCATATTTTTCATTAAAGCTGACGCGGCTAGCGCCGAAGTTGGAAAAAGAGCCTTTTGCCGAAGTGCCCGGAGAAATATGGAAATAGTCGCCATACATCGTCGCATGGGGACTGGAGATGATGATGGTGTCCGGCTTTATGGCGGCGATCTCTTCAGCCACTTTCATATATGAATCAATGGTCTTTTGTACCTGTTTTTCACTGCCCCGTCCTACGTCGGGAACTATCATGGGAGGATGCGGGACCATAAATGCGGCTTGGAAGGACATTGGGGGACCTCCTTTCATGAGGTTTGAATTTTCTTATACTATATAGTATAATAGCATTTGCACTCTTTTGGAATACCAAAACATGGAGAATATCGGATGTACGATTCTTTTGACAAATTGAGAAGGGGCAACCTCAAGGTGAGCTGTGAACAGTGCGGTGCTCCTTTGATAGGAGTCCGTTCGGGCCAGTATCAGTGTACGAAGTGCGGTGCCCTTGAGTATGATGATTTCGGAAAGATCAGGAAATATCTGGATGAGAACGGCCCGGCATCAAAAGAAGAGATAATGAAGGCTACCGGTGTGGGTAAGGCTGTCGTTATAGAGTATCTGAAAGAGCAGAGACTCATGGTTTCAGGAAAAGGCAACAATGTCTGTGTGCTCTGCGGCGCAAGGATAGCGGCCGGAACGCTCTGCATCGACTGCAAGGGCGGCAACAAGCCAAGAAGCACGAGCGGAAGACCGACCGGCGGTTCCGGAAAGATGCGCATGGACCACAACAGAAGATCATAAGAAAAGGAGATTTATCATGGCAAGCAGTATCAGCTTACAGAGGCTCATCGACAAGATGAAGCTCACAAATCTTACCGAAGATATAGACATTACCAAGAAAAAGATAACCCAGCCGGATATCAACCGTCCGGCCATACAGATGACGGGATATTTTGAGCATTATGATTCAACACGTCTGCAGATAGTCGGCTTCGTGGAGTACAGCTATATGCAGTCGCTGACGGAGGAGCGTCAGAGGGAGATATACAGCCAGATACTGAATCATCCCACGCCTGCTTTCGTATTCTGCCGTGATCTGCAGCCGGATCCCTTATTTAAAGAAATGGCTGAGAAATACCAGGTGCCCCTGTTGATGACATCAAAGGCAACTTCCACTTTCATGGCGGAAGTTATCAGATGGCTGAATTCCAAGCTGGCTCCTATGGTGACCGTGCACGGAGTGCTGGTGGACGTATACGGCGAAGGCGTGCTGATAACCGGTGAGAGCGGCATAGGTAAGAGCGAAGCTGCACTGGAGCTTATAAAGAGAGGTCATCGTCTGGTTTCCGATGATGTGGTGGAATTAAGGAAGGTCAGCGAGAATACCCTGATAGGCACGGCTCCCGCGGTTACCAAGCATTTCATAGAGATAAGAGGTATAGGCATAGTTGATGTGAAGACACTTTTCGGTGTGCAGAGCGTTAAGGAAGACCAGGAGATCAACCTGGTGATCAAGCTCTCCGAATGGTCCAAAGATAAAGAATATGATCGTGTCGGAATGGAAGAGGAATACACGGAATATCTGGGCACCAAGGTAGTCTGCCACAATATTCCCATCCGTCCCGGACGTAATACTGCGCTGATCTGCGAATCGGCAGCCATCAATTACAGACAGAAGAAGATGGGTTATTACGCTGCACAGGAGCTTTACAAGAGAATGCAGGCATCTCTGGAGACTAAGGAGGAATAAGTGATGGGAAAATATGTATTCGGAGTAGACTTAGGCGGAACCACCGTTAAGCTCGGGCTTTTCGAGACGGACGGAAAACTGCTTGATAAGTGGGAGATACCTACACGTAAGGAAGATAACGGAAGTAAGATTCTTCCCGATATTGCTGCAGCGATCAAAAACAAGATGTCGGATAAAGGCTTAGAGAAGAATGATGTTGTGGGTGTCGGAATAGGTGTTCCGGGTCCCGTGGATGATAAAGGAATCATATATAAAGCAGCCAATCTGGGCTGGGGTAAGTTCTCGGTCAACGAAGAACTTGCAGTATTGCTCGGAGGTATTCCGGTAAAAGCCGGCAATGACGCCAATGTAGCAGCCCTTGGAGAGATGTGGAAGGGCGGCGGAGAAGGTTATTCCAATCTGGTAGCCGTAACCCTCGGCACAGGTGTCGGCGGAGGCATCATAGTTAACGGCCGCATATTGACCGGCGCTACAGGCGCAGGCGGAGAGATAGGCCATATACATCTTGAAGATGATGAGACGGAAAGCTGCGGCTGCGGAAATAAGGGCTGCCTTGAGCAGTATGCTTCCGCAACCGGTATAGCAAGGCTTGCAAGGAAGAAACTTAAAGATACGGATAAGGCCAGCAGCATGAGAAGTCATAAGGAAATATCCGCCAAGACCGTATGGGATGCGGTAAAGAGCGGAGACGAGCTGGCTATCGAAGTAGCCAATGAATTCGGCGAGTATCTCGGAAAAGGCCTGGCAGCTATTGCCTGTGTGGTCAATCCCGAAGTATTTGTCATCGGCGGCGGTGTATCCAAGGCCGGAGAAGTGATACTTAAATATATAGAAGGACCTTATAAGAAATATGTTTTCCATGCCAGCAGGGATACGAAGTTTGCGCTGGCATCCCTCGGAAATGATGCAGGTATCTACGGTTCTGCGAGGATGGTACTTGACTGATGGGACTTTCGCTGCCGGAAAAGCTGAATGAATGCTGCTCTTTGGTAGTGGAAAATGCATCCCTGAAGGAGTATACCACCTTCAGGGCAGGCGGAAATGCCGGAATACTGGCTGTTGTCGATGACGAGGAAGCACTGATAAAGGCGGTTGATATATTGGAAGAAACAGGGACAGACTGGTTCCTTCTCGGAAACGGTTCCAATATCCTGGTGTCCGATGCCGGCTATAAGGGTGTAATGCTGAAACTCGGAACAGGCTTTGAAGAAATAAGAACGGAAAATGGGAATATAATTGCAGGTGGCGCTGTCATGCTGTCAAAGGTTGCCGGAACGGCAGCAAACGAAGGTCTTACGGGACTTGAGTTTGCATCCGGCATACCGGGAACGGTGGGAGGCGCCATTACAATGAATGCGGGAGCTTACGGCGGAGAGATGATCGATGTCGTGAAGGAGGCCCGCATTTATTTTCCCGAAAAGGGCATAAAGACCCTTAAGACAGAAGAACTGCATTTCGGATACAGACACAGCATACTTAAAGAAGAACGCGGTGTTCTTATCTCCGTAGTGCTCAGCTTGCAATTTGGCATAAAAAAAGATATTATAGACAAGGTGAATGAGCTAAGCAGGCTGCGAAGGGAGAAGCAGCCTCTTCAGTATGCTAGCGCAGGATCCACCTTTAAACGTCCCGAAGGAGCATATGCCGGGAAACTGATAATGGAAGCCGGACTGGCAGGCTATTCCTGCGGTGAGGCCTGCGTATCGGAAAAGCATTGCGGATTCGTGATAAATAAGGGAAAGGCTACGGCTACGGATATATATAAAGTGATCAGAGCCGTACAGGAAAAGGTAAAGGAGAGCTCCGGTTACGAACTGGAACCGGAAGTTATACTCCTGGGTGATTTTTCAGAGGAATGATGGACTCATATGAAGAACGGAGGACCGCTCCCAGAGGCAGAAGGAATAAAAAAAGAGGCGGCCCGGTATATTTTGATATCATAGTTATCATAGCGGTTTATCTGACGGTTGCAGGGTATTCGGGACTTAAGGATCTGTATTCGATAGTCCAGCCCGGAACGGTTTTTTATTGTGTATGCCTGGTCACCTCGATAGTGACCAATGCCGCGCCGTTTCTGATATTCATGGTGGCGGGAGCCAAGATACTTCCTAAAGAAGAGACTACGCGATACAACTTAAAACACAGGATATTGCCGCTGCTTCTGTTTTTGCTGATCTTTTCATTTTTGTATTATCAGAATGATGTGAGACTCGGAAGGGATGAGCTGAATCTCGGTAATTTCTTCTGCGATCTGTATGCAAGGGACAGGGTGATCCCTTTTGGCTATGTATACGGTTTCTTAGGTTTTCTGATATCCCTGCCTTTACTGCGTCCCATGGCGCAGAACATGAGGGACAGGGATTTCGTATATCTTTTCATAATGGTGTTTGTGCTGGAAAGCCTGCTGCCCTTTATCGATGATCTGTTCTTCATTCACAGATATGAGCTGAATCCCAATATCAAACTGAACTGGATCGTTAATTATATCGTGGTCTATCCGCTGGCAGGATATTTTGTGCAGCAGCGCGCCGACAGGAAAATGTGTTTTAAAGCGCTGGCCTGGCTGTGGAGCATAACGGTGCTGTGGTTCATCCTTGTGATATGGCGCAGCTATGAATATGTTATGCATACCGAATATATAACAAGCTTTATGGGCTATCACAGCCAGCTTTATTTCCCTATGAGTCTGGCCTTCTTTATAAGTGTCCGGCTTATCTTTGAATCGAAACACAGAAGCAGGATACTCTCGCAGATAGCAGCTACGGGCTATGGCATATATTTTGCGATGGACTTTTTCAATAACAGGGGCGGCGTGTTTGCCGATTGGAGATTTAAGATACTGAATGTAAATTTGGGAATGGGAATGTGGTTTGCCTTTCTGTTGTGGGCATTGATAATCTGCCTGATCACAGGCATTGTTACCTGGATATTACAGCGGCTTTATGCAGCGATCATGAGGAAAGAATAAATGCGTTTTGTAGTTGTTACGGGAATGAGCGGCGGCGGTAAGCGTACTGCCATGAAAATGCTGGAAGACATGGGTTTCTACTGTGTCGATAATCTTCCCGTGCCTTTGATCGAACGCTTCATAGAACTGATAAACACACCCGGCGGAGAGATCACGAAAGTGGCTCTGGGACTGGATGTGAGGGCTGACCAGAATTTTGCCGAAGCAGAAGAAGTTCTGAAACGCATGAATAAAGCGGGCTATCAGATGGAGATCATCTTCATGGATGCCTCGGATGAGATACTGATCAAACGATATAAGGAGACCAGACGCAAGCATCCCGTTTCGGGAGACGGCAGTCTGGAAGACGGTATCAAGAAAGAGAGAAAGATATTAAAGAGCGTAAAAGCTCACGCAGACTATGTTTTCGATACTTCAAGCCTGCTGACCAGAGAACTGAAGGAGGAGATGGACCGCATATTCCTGCAGAATGAGGAGTATAACAGCCTGATAGTCAGGGTTCTTTCTTTCGGTTTTAAATATGGCATACCCAATGATGCGGATCTGGTCTTTGATGTGCGTTTCCTGCCCAATCCTTTCTATATCGATGAACTGAAGAACCTGACAGGTAATGATGCTGCGGTAAGAGATTATGTCATGGGCTTCGAGGAAGCCGGGATATTCCTGGATAAAGTATGTGATATGCTGGAATTCCTGCTTCCCGGATATGTGAAGGAAGGGAAGCATCAGCTGGTGGTGGCCATAGGCTGTACCGGCGGTAAACACAGGAGTGTAACCCTTGCCAACGCTATAGCCAAAAGGCTTAAGAAAAAAGGAAAATACGGACTTACCATTTCGCACAGGGACGAGAGGAAGGTTTGACTTGAGTTTTACTTCCCAGATAAAAGAGGAGATATCGCAGATATCAGACAGCGCAAGGCATTGCAGGCTGGCGGAAATGGCTGCGCTGTGTGTCGCCGAGCTGGAAAGAGAGGCTGACGGCAGCCTTAAATTTAAGGCAGAACAGGCTTTTATCAGACAAACACTTGTAATGCTCCTGACAAAACTATATAATATACAGGATGCGCCGTCGGAGAATGCCAATATCGTTATCCGTGACGGAGCGGAAGAGATAACTGAATCACTGAAGCTTAATGATACGAAAGCCGGCATGGTTTCCGGTCTGCTGCTGCAGCAGAGCTGTTGTAAGCGGGCATATTTAAGAGGTATGTTTTTGTGCGGAGGATCGGTCAGCGATCCGAGAAAAGGATACCATCTTGAGATAGTATGCAGGACCGAAGAGACTGCAGACCAGCTGTGTGCAGTATTTGCGGACTTTGAAGTACAGGCGAGAAAGACCGAGAGAAAAGGCCGGATGCTTGTATATATAAAAGAAAGCGAAGCGATATCCGAAGCGCTGAATATCATTGGCGCTCACAGATCGCTTATGGAGCTTGAAAACCTGCGGATCGAAAAGGATCTGATAAACGATACCAACCGCAGGGTAAACTGTGATACGGCGAATATACAGAAAATGCTGGCTGCTTCGCAAAGGCAGCTTGAAGATATAAGGTTTTTAAAGAAGCGCGGACTTCTTAATTCTCTGCCTGAAGGACTGAAAGAGATGGCAGAAGTAAGGCTGGAGAATCCGGAGCTGAATCTCAAAGACCTTGGAATGCTGATGGATCCACCGATAGGGAAATCGGGTGTAAATCATAGATTGCGCAGGCTCTCAAAGCTTGCAGAAGAGGAGAGGAGTAAATGATGGAAAAAACAGTAATCGTAAAGAATGAAGCGGGTCTCGATCCCGGGCGCATAGCGGTAATGGTGCAGACTGCATGTAAATTCGAAAGTTCGGTGCACCTGAAAAAAGACGACCGTAAGGTAAATGCCAAGAGTATCATGGGTATGATGAATATGGCTGTACCCAAGGGCGGAGAAGTGACCATCATCGCGGAAGGTCCCGATGAAGAGGCCGCTATCGCCGAAATGGAGAAGGAGTTTTAAATAAGTCTTTTCCCTTATTTCATCACAAACATGCTTATATATCCGAGTATCAGCAGATGCACGGGATAAAAGAAGTAAGATAAGTATTTGTGCTGTTTACCGCGCTTCCCGTTATAAAAGAGAATAGGAATGCAGGCTATCAGCGCATACCATTCTCTCGGACTGGAAAGCAGGAGTACAAGGCAGCAGACGGGCATCTGCAGATAGCGCAGGTCTTTCAGCATCCAGGCAGCGCAGATGGCGAGAACACCGACGGAGTGATAATCAGTCTCAAGGAATTCTGCGAGCAGGCAGAAGACGAGAGTGACGCCGAGATCAAGGAAAATATTATAAAGTTTCAGCTTAGCCGTATTCTTAATGATGCGGCTGCTTTTTTTATTCAGCTCATCCATTATCCAGATGGCGATGAAACCAAGGGCAAGGGTAAAGAAGACATTCTGGTATTTCCAATAGAAAAACTTAGTTTTGAAGGCCATATCGAAGGGGATCTCCGAGATAATACCGAATATAAGGAGGCGGATAAGGTAGTTTTTCCTGCTTTTCGTGTGCTGATAGCCTTCAACCAGCAAAAAGATAAAGATAGGGAAAGCGATCCTTCCGATATTCCTTAAGATGTTGTAAGGAAGCTCCTCCATATAGTCAATATGATCTGCGAGATACTGATACTTAACGATCGACGCTCCAATGTGATCGATCAGCATCGTAACGATAGCGAGCCATTTCAGGATCGCCCCGGAAATACCCTTTTTAGTTTCCATTTTTCCTCCATACATACGTCAAATGTCCATACGATTTGCGATTCAATAGCCCAAACGGCTGCGCCGTTTGCCGATATTGCTCAAAAGAACGTCAAATGTCCATACGATCTGCGATTCAATAGCCCAAACGGCTACGCCGTTTGCCGATATTGCTCAAAATCATCCCGGCAAATAAATTTGCCGGGGAGATTTTTCCGCAATATCTTACTACGACCTGCGGTCGTAGGGCTATTTTAGCAGATTCGGCGCTTGGGGACATTTGACTTTATAAATTCCCTCTAAAAAGGGAGGATGCCAGGCTGACCCCGTCGGGTCTGCCTGGCATAAATTATGAAAAAGTTTTGTAATAGTCGTTTTAGGATCGTTGGGTTGTTCCCTTCGATGATTTAATATTACAGTACATATTTGGCAAAACAATGCATATCAGTTTAACGATTCTAAAACGATTTGTGAACAAAATATTAACGTGATTTACATGGTCTCAGGCAGGGGATATTCAACTCCGAAAGTATCAACGCTCATGCTTTTGATACGCTGGTCTTTCAGGGGTTTGTCGTTGTAATCGGTCTGTGTTCCGGCAATCTTATCGATGACCTCGAGGCCCTCAAAAACCTTGCCGAAAGCTGCATAATCGCCGTCCAGATGAGGCGAATCCTTATGCATGATGAAGAACTGGCTTCCCGCTGAGTTGGGCATCATGGATCTGGCCATGGAAAGCACGCCTTTGGTGTGTTTTAAGTCATTTTTGAAGCCGTTGGATGCGAATTCTCCGCGGATGCCGTAGCCGGGGCCGCCCATGCCGGTACCCTGGGGATCGCCGCCCTGGAGCATAAAGCCCTTTATAACTCTGTGAAAGATAAGCCCGTTGTAAAAGCCCTTATTTATAAGGCTGATAAAGTTGTTGACGGTGTTAGGCGCTATCTCGGGATAGAGCTCGGCCTTCATCACATCGCCGTCTTCCATTGTTATTGTTACTACAGGATTTTGTGCCATTAATAATACCTCCGAAATAAGATGCTACGATTATAATATAAAAAGCCGGGAGGAACAACCCCCCGGCTTTTAGCATTCTATGATAGTTTACATACCCATTCCGCGGCCTGCATTGTGTTTCGGCGGTGTCTTGGGACCTATCTGAGCTTCCGGAAGAACTACGATACGTTCTCTGTGTTTTGCCTTGTTGGTGCCCATTTCCTTTTCCATCAGATCGTCGAAAGACATAGCCTTGCCTCTCTTTTCCGCACGGCGGTCTACGGCTTTTTCATTAATAACGATATGATCGGGTTTTGACAGCTCCATAAGAGCCATAGCAGTATTCTTTCTTTCGATGCCGCGACTCGTACTCTTTTCTTTTCCGAATACTTCTTTTTCCGCATAGGCATTTGACGCGTTATAAACGGCTGACAGCGCATCGGTAAGTTCCTTGGTAACAAAAGCATCATCGGTAGGTAATTGTCTTCCGTCGATAATGTCCACATCGGGATCAAAGCCAAAACGCTTGGCAACGCTCATCAGGTTGTCAACAGCCCATTTCATGTGATTGTATTCATCCGAGTTTTTGTGAAAGCGGCTTTCCCCCGCTGCCATTTTACGCTGGAGATCGCTGATGTTATGGAGCTTTTCCTCGAGATCGTTGAAATCTTCGGACTGCCGCTGGGCCATTTTCATGGAGTAACGGTTGGGATCCAGGGCTTCGGCTGTTTTTATATAAGCACTTTTATTGTCGACATATGCAGCGGAAAAACCTTTGCAGGCGAGATGATTGGCTTCAAGCATATCGCAGGCAGTGCCTATAAGGTTGCGGGCTACCTCCATATCTGCGTGATCAAGGTAGTGAGCACCTGCCCAGGCTGTGTTCATGTAGCTGACATTACTGTGAAGACCGTCAGCATCCATGGCTTTTGTCCGCATTGCCATCTGAAGTGAAGAGAGCATGGGACCATAAGGGCCCAGAGTTGCGGCATACATAGGATTGCTGTTTGCCGCTGACACGAGACCTCCTATGATGGCATCCATTTCTTCCCAGGTGTTGGCTTTTTCTGCTTCATCACGGATATTGTATGAGATATCCAGCGTATCGCCTATGGTTATGGTTTCGGGAGCCGGAGCCTCCTCTTTACCTTTCCAGAAATCTCTCTGATAATTATCATCGATAGCTTTAAAACCGGCAGGGTCCAAATCTGACATGTATGAAACTGTAGACAGACAGGCGAATACTTCATCCCCCCAGGTGGGACCGATATGGTCGTAAGAAATATCATTATATAATTGGCCGAGCCAGTCTTTTGCTACGGTCTGCTCTTCGGGCAGATTGTCCATTACGGCTGTCATGAGAGGATAAAGATCCAGCGGATTACGATCCGCAGGCACCTTGTTTCCCCATAAATCCATCAGATCCTGTTTTAATTGTGCGAGTCCTGCCATTTTATTTTCCCCCTATTTGTTTTGAAGTGGTTATATGGATACGTTTCGCATTTATCATATTCTACGAAGCCCCTTCTCTTGCCATGATATCAGCTTGGCAAAATAATAACATAACAAGTGATGCAAAAGTGAAGCAAATAGAAAAAAAATTAAAAAATTTTTTTGCTTCGCTTTTGCTACGCTTAATGTGTTATCTTTTGGAAAAGGTCACGCCGGGAGCGTGCCGACAGTATGAACAAAATTAAGTGGGGGAATGTTATGAAAAAAATATCACAGAGTACAGTACAGAGCGCAGATTCTGAAGAACTTAAAAAAGAAGCAAAGAAGCTGCTTAACTTTGAAACTTCCGAAATATGCAAGGATATGATAGTAAGCGAACTGATCAGGCAGGAGATCAAAAGAAGATATGAGCGTTCCGCGATCAGATTACTGATGTGGAAAAAAAGCGCACATAAGAGAGATCTTACACCTGCACATTAAATGAAGGCATTGCCGATGCTGCAGGAGACATACCTGCACTCATACCCGGCATTGAAGCAGAGATATCCATGTGGTGTTTTACCATACCTTTAAGATAATCAAGATCGGCTTTTATCAGGGCTTTCTCCTCGGAGGCCCTGTGTTTGCGTTTAAGATCTTCCAGATCTTCCTTACTCATATGAGGATCGATGATCTCCATGTTTTCAAGCATTTCCATAGCTTCTTCCAGTTCTTTGAGTTCATCTTCCCCTATTTCCGAAATCAGTTTGTTAAGATCCGCGATCATTTCGTCTGATACTTTGGCGCCGCTTTCTCTTATCTCATCCATAGTATCGGAGATCTGTTTCTGACGCTCATCAAAGATCGCATCTTCCTGTTTGCTGATTTTTTCTTCCTCAGCGGATACCATGGAATTTTTAAGCTCGTTCGCAGCTTCCTCCTGCTGTTCATAACGCTCATCGCGTTTTTGGGTTATCTGAGCAAGTTCTTCCTGTTCCAGATGATGCTTTTTCTTTTTTGCAACCATCTCCATGCGTTTTGCATGGGTGAGCGCAAGCTGCAGCTCTTCCGGATCACCATCGCCTGCAGCGATCTTGCGCTGCATTTCCAATACCTTTCTTTTAGCGGTGATAACGGCCTTTCCTGCGCTTGTGGAAGTTTTAGCCTGACGTATCTTTGATTCAACTTCTTTACTGTTGTAATTTACAGGTTTTTCGACTTTATCATCATCTTCTTTTTCTGCCATGGCAGACTGTTCAAATAAAGTCTTTATGCGATCCTGAGTGGAGTTTTCATTCTGTTCTTTTGAAACTGATCTTTTTAATTCACGCAGCTGTTGGCGCAGTTCCCTGGCCTGATTTGCTTTTTCTTCTTCGGCTCTGTCAGCCAGATATGTAGAATAAGAAGCAGCAGCTGACTGTTCCCTTGAGATACCTGTGCTTTTACGCACAGCTTCGGTATTCGGAATGCTATTCCGCATCACAGCCGTATATTGAATTTGTGAATTGATCGAGATGCTCATTCTGAAATCCTCAACCTCTGAAATCTATATGTGTGCCTACCATGCGTTCGGCATCGGTCATGACACGTTCGGAAACACTGCTGTAAGAATAACTCTGCACTTTTGAAAGCAGTTCTTCAAAAGAATCGGCTTCTTCTATACGTTCTTCTCTGGCTTCTTTTTCTGCTTTCTTCTTTTCTTTGGCTTTCAGTTCTTTCTTTTCTTCCGCTTTCTTTTCCAGTCGTTTCTTTTGCAGATCGCTTGCTTTCTCTATAGTGGCGAAGAATTTTTCAGTGCCGTTTGAGTCAACGGACATACCGAAGTTCTTAATGTTTGCGCCGCTGCTTGCCAGACTGTTCTTGGCCTCGGTAAGCTTGTTGGAAGCCATGGCGATGATCCCCTCGTATTTATTGCGGAATGATTCATCTTCAGCCATGCGTTCAATCTTCTCATCATCAATGAGAACTACCATTTTACCGGCATTTCCGTAAGCCGCCGCATTCTGCTTAACCTGTTCCTTCATGTCTTTGCTGACGGCTATGAATTCCATGTTATGAAACTTTGATTTCAGCGTATCATAATAAGCCTTCGCTTTATCCGAAAGCTGAACATCGCCTATGGTATAGCCGTATTCGGTTTTACGGGGAACGAGAGAACTCTTTTCATCTATGGGAGACCAGGCTTTGGTCTCAACTTTTGATGAGCTGCTTTCTTTAGCGCTGTCAGCTGAAGCCGAACGCGCTTTTAAAGGATCGCCTGCGCGCTCCGTGCCGGTACTTTTTGTTTTAACGGAATAATAATTCTTCTGATATGCAGATGCGCCCTGTAATCCGGTCATGCCCGCTACCTCCCTGTAGATGAAATCGAAATCCTTTTCGATAAAAATACTTCAATCTTTATATCGGCAGTGTCTTTTATAAAACTTATAGTTCATAAAATTTTTTTTCTGCGATAAATGTCGCTTCTCATGCGACCATAGGGATAAAAGTTTTTCATATACTTACTTCAGAACATAAATAAAGCAGGCCGTTAAGCGGCAGAAAGAGAGGCAGGTTATGAAGAAAGGTTTAACAGAGATAGTTTTTATCCTTGATCGCAGCGGATCCATGTCAGGTCTGGAAGCAGATACCATCGGAGGATACAACTCCATGCTTAATAAGCAGAAGAAAGAGGAAGGAGAAGCGCTGATCTCAACGGTACTCTTTGATGACAGAACGGAGATACTGCATGACAGAAAGTCTTTGAACACCGTTAAAGAGATCACTGACAAAGAGTATTATGTCAGAGGCTGCACGGCCCTTCTCGACGCAGTAGGCGGAGCGATTCACCATATCAGCCACATCCAGAAAGAGATGCCTAAAGAGGACAGACCGGAAAAGACACTGTTCATCATCACCACCGACGGAATGGAGAATGCCAGCAAAACGTATTCTTATGACAAGGTGAAGAAGATGGTGGAGAAGAAGAAAAAGAAGGATCACTGGGAGTTTGTTTTCCTAGGAGCCAATATCGATGCGGTAGAGGTGGCAGGAAGATTCGGCGTGGCAGCAAACAGAGCAGTCAGATACGAATGTGACAGTGAGGGAACGCAGCTTAATTTTGATGTAATGTCAAAGATGGTCAGCTGTGCAAGGGCCTGCGGCAGCGCAATTAAGATGGAAGAGGCATTTGACGCTGATGAGATGTTGGCTCCGATACAGGAAGATTATAAAAAGCGTCACAGAGCCTGAAAACAGCGCAAACCCATATCTTGTGGAAAAAAGTTGATGCAGGACTATCTCTTGCCCCGGTTGTGTAGATTTTGCTTGGAATTGTGCATAGTGACAAAAATTTCGCGCAAATATTTAGTGGAAATCATTTAAAAATGATAGTATTATTAAATCGAAGCTGATATAGCAATATCTTATCACGGGGGAGTAATTCTGATGGCAACGATTTTTGACAAGGCTAAACAACTCGCAACCAAGATCACAGATGAGATCAACAAGGATAAGTGGGACTCGAACTGTATCAATACAGCGCTTTTTAACGATCAACCTTATACCAAGATACCTGATAAGCCCGCTGTTGCCGATGGTCCCGACATAAATGTGATCCCGTTCAGTGACAAGGGAAGTGCAGCCCCCGCCTTTGATCCTTTAGGAGGCAATGACAGGCCTAAGGTAAAGGAAACGTCCATACCGCCTGTAGTGCCTTCGGCACCGGCATCGCAGCCGGCACCGGCTCCCGCATCTAACACAGGATATGTTAAGCCGGTATTTAAGTCCCGTTTCGGCGGACCCGGCGGCAGCGGATATTCTACTTCAAAGGTACCTAACAGCGGCGGCCTGCGTTCCTTATCGGATCTGCCGGTTGTTGACAGGTCCCAGGCTATCAGCAGTATAGGAACGATGGAAGCCAACAGGTTACTGGCAGAACAGGCTGAAAAAGAGAAACAGGCTCAGGCTGCCAAAGCAGCGGAACCGGTTGAAGCAGCAACTCCCGCGCCTGCCAAAGAGGAACCTGAAGTTAATGCCGCAGCACCTGCTGCATCAACAAATGAATGCTGTTATTACGTTCTGGTAAAACATACAAAAACTTTTCCGGCTGTCGGTAGCTGTGTAATGATGCGAATGTGCGACAGTAAATATGTATGGACGGATGAGGCAGGTGAAGACCAGAAACCCAAATATAAGATTTGTCCGAATTGCGGAAAGAGGGCAGGCTACACGGAAACAGAAATGGATTGATAAAAGACCGGGGGACAAACCCCCGGCTTTTGATGATAGAAAGGGGCAGGAATTTTGACGGATTATAATATCGGACACCAGCAGATAGACAGATGGATAGACGGCGTAAGTTATGAAGTTGCTTTTTGGAGTTCTTATCTGGCTTCCGATCAGCATAAAACACAGATATTATCACATCTTTCCTCTAAAGAAGATATACAGCAGCCGCTGGGAGAGTTCGATCCTGCAGTACTTAATGAGGATTTCAAAGTGCTGGATGTAGGCTGCGGCATGGCATACCACAACTGTCCGTATATTAACGGACACAAGATAGATCTGCATTATGTGGATCCCCTTGCTTTCTTTTATAATGATATTGCAAACGCAAGAGGCGTGGCGCTTCCGAAGATAGAGTTTGCAATGGTCGAATATCTTTCTTCTTTTTATGAAAAAGGCTCGGTATCGCTGGTGCTGATACAGAATGCTCTGGATCACTGCTTCCAGCCGGTAAGGGGTATACTTGAAAGCATGAAACTGCTGAAGACCGGGGGCACACTTTACCTCTTCCATCATAAGAATGAAGCCGAGCACGAGAACTATATAGGTTTTCATCAGTATAATATCGATCTGAAGGACGGAGCGCTGACTATCTGGAATAGAGAAGCAAGTTACAATATCAACGAACTTCTTGCAGGCTGTGCCCATGTGGAAGTCGAAGAGATTAACGATCACATCCGCGCACGCATCATTAAGGATAATGACGATATCCCGGCTACCCAGTCCGATGATATACCTGTTCTGGCAGAACAGATAATGTACTGTATCTCGCATCTCATGGACACTTCATATACCGGAAAGATACAGAAAAACGCCCGCAGACAGAAGCTGCTGCATGCGGTCGCTTCCAAGGTGCCTTCAGGCCTGAAGGAAAAGATCAAGGCAATGAAAAAGTAAAAATGAGGATGATCAGATGAAAAACAGATTCAGATGTATATTATCTGCCGGCGTGGCAGCAGTATTCCTGCTGACGGCCTGCAGGAATGCGGATACAGTTACACCGAAGGCAGAGCCGACTGTGGCAGTTGAAGCCACACCGGTTCCGACTGCGGAAGCAGAGCCTACTGAAGAAGCAAAACCTACCGAAGCACCCACGCCGACTGAGGCTCCGGCAGAAAACAACGGTCTCGTGGATTATCATATTGCAATAAAGGCATCAGTTCCGGAGAATGAAGCCCTGGCTTTCACGAGGGATATGAGAATAGGATGGAATCTCGGAAACTGTTTTGATGCACATGACTGTGGATGTGCGGATGAAATGGATTATGAGACAGCATGGTGCGGTGCAAAGGTTACGAAGGAACTCATACACAGCATGAAGGAAGCGGGTTTCAACACTATACGCGTTCCGGTTTCCTGGCACAATCATATAGATGCGGATAACAACATCAGTGAGAAATGGATGAACCGCGTGGAAGAAGTAGTAGGCTGGGTAATTGACGAAGGCATGTATGCGATAATCAATATCCATCATGATGACGATCAGTTCTATCCGTCCTATGATAAACTGAATGCTTCAAAAAAATATGTAAAAGACATATGGACGCAGGTGGCTGACCGTTTTGCGGATTATGATGAGCATGTCATCTTTGAGACACTGAATGAGCCCAGACAAGTCGGCAAAGACTATGAATGGTGGATAAACGATAAGGAAGCGGATTATGCAAAGGAGAGTTTTGACTGCATAAACCAGCTGAACCAGATCGCAGTGGATACCATAAGGGCTGACGGCAAGGGACACAACGGCGACAGATACATACTGGTGCCCGGATACTGCGCGGCTCCCGAATTTGAGACATATAAGGACTTTAAGATACCCGATGATACTGCGGATAACCGCATCATCATTTCGGCGCATGCCTATACGCCTTATGATTTCGCGCTTAACAAAGGCGGCACGAAAGAGTTTTCCATCAGCGGACAGAAAGGTACCGGAGATATCGATTCCTTTATCAGAAAGCTGCACGGAAGTTTTATCATAAAGGGCATACCCGTGGTGATAACCGAATGGGGATCACTTGATAAGGATAATCTTGATTCACGACTTGACTTTGCGGCATACTATATTGTAACGGCAGCTAATTACGGTATACCGACAGTTCTTTGGGATAACAATGCATATAAGACCGACGGTGAGAATTTCGGTATCATCAACAGAGCGACGCTGGAATGGATTTTCCCTGAGATAAAGGATCAGCTGATCTATTCCGCAGAGCTCGGATGGGGAGAGTGAAATATGCAGTACAGAAAAGATAAGAAAGGCGAAGACATTTCCATACTCGGCTACGGCTGCATGCGTTTTTCCAGAAGCGGTGCGTCCATAGATGTGGAGAAAGCCGGAAAAGAGCTGATGGCAGCACTGGATGCGGGTGTCAATTATTTTGATACTGCATATATCTATCCGGGAAGTGAAGCGGCACTCGGTGAGATAATGGAAAAATATCAGTGCAGGGACCGCATGAAGATAGCGACAAAGCTGCCGCAGTATCTCATTACGAATACCACACAGATAGAGAAGTATTTTCAGGAGCAGCTGACGAGACTTAAGACAGATCACATCGATTATTATCTGATGCATATGCTTACGGACGTTGCATCCTGGAGAAAGCTGGTGGCTCTGGGCATCAAGGACTGGATAGAAGAGAAGAAGAAAAGCGGAGCCATAAGGAATCTGGGATTTTCCTTCCATGGCAATTCCGATATGTTCATACAGATCCTTGATGATTATGACTGGGACTTCTGTCAGATACAGTACAACTATCTTGACGAACATACTCAGGCCGGTGTTAAAGGCCTGAAAGCTGCCGGAGAAAAGGGAATCCCCGTGATCATCATGGAACCGCTGAGAGGCGGTAAGCTGGTGGATATGCTTCCCGAGAAGGCAAAGAAACATATCGCGCAAAACGAGCGTAAATATACGCCTGCAGAATGGGCATTCCGCTGGCTGTGGAATCAGCCTGAGGTTACCTGTGTGCTGTCAGGCATGAATTCCATGGAAATGGTACAGGAGAACTGCCGTACGGCTTCGGATTCTACGCCGGGCATGTTCACAGAGGACGACTTCAAGCTGATCGGAGAAGTAAAGGCAATGATACAGGAAAATATCAAAGTAGGCTGTACCGCCTGCCGTTACTGTATGCCCTGTCCGAAAGGTGTGGATATTCCCGCCACATTCCAGTTTTATAATGAGATGTATACGGAAACAAAGAGCTCGGCACGTGCCAATTATATGCAGGTGGTCGGAGCCCGCAAGGAAGCTGCGTTCGCTTCGCAGTGCATAGAATGCGGTAAGTGCGAACAGCATTGCCCGCAGCATATTCCTATCCGTGAGAAATTAAAAGAAGCGGACAAAGCACTGCGTCCGCTTCCTTTCAAACTTATAATCGGCGGTTACCGAAAATTCATGATGCGTAAGAGTTAATTCTCCCCGCAAGGCTTCTCCCCGGTGGGGAGAAGCTGTCAGCCTCAGGCTGACTGATGAGGGGTTACTCTGTCTTTACTCCCTCAAGTCCATTCACCGTGATGTTCTTATTAACCTTTGCATCATAGGTGCTTGCTCTCATTATCTCGGTGAAATCCACACCTGTTGCTTCGGTCATGGTATCGAATACCTGCTTCATGACTACGGGCATGTTACCGGAGATCTGTGATACTCCGCTGCCGTCCGTACCGCCACCATAGATACTTACCTTATCGATAGCGGCGAGAGGTTTGGAAACTTCTGCTGCCATCTGGGGCAGGATGTTTACCATCATCTCGATAACGGCTGCACCGTTGTACTTCTTGTAAGCATCGGCCTTCTTCTCCATTGCTTCTGCTTCTGCAAGACCCTTAGCCCTGATAGCCTCAGCCTCTGCAACACCCTTTGCGGTGATACCGGCTGCTTCCTGCTCTGCTGCGTATCTTGCTGCATCTGCCTTTGCCTTCTGAGCTTCTGCTGCTTTTTCCTGCTCGTATTTCTCAGCTTCTGCCTGTCTCTGACGCTGAACAAGTTTAGCTTCTGCTTCCTTCTCAGCTTTGTACTTTTCTGCATCGGCCTGTCTCTCGATCTGTGCTGAGAGTTCCTGCTGACGAACGATGACTTCGCGCTGTTTCAGTTCTGCTTCTCTTTCTGCCTTAGCGATCTGTACGTTGACGGTCTCTGCCTCGATGACTTTGGCCTGTTCCTGTTTCTGTATCTCGTAAGCAGCATCAGCTTCTGCACGCTTGATATCTGCGGTTACCTTCAGTTCTGACTTTCTGATATCCAGTTCGTTGTTCTTCTGAGCTATCTGGGTCTCAGCGGAGATCTGAGCGTCGTTTGCTTCTTTCCTTGCGGAAGCCTGTGCAACAGCGATTTCCTTTTCTGCGTTTGCTCTGGAGATCTCAGCGTTCTGACGGATGGCTACGGTGTTTGCGATACCGAGGTTCTCAATTACACCAAGGCCTGCATCGTCGATGTTCTGGATATTGAAGGAAACGATCTCAAGTCCCATCTTAGCCATATCCAGTGCTGCGTTTTCCTGTACCATTGCTGCGAAAGTTTTACGGTCGTTCATGATGTCAACCAGCTTCATGGCACCGATGATCTCACGCAGGTTACCTTCAAGTAC
>JAEEGL012395510.1_pt1 | contig 60716 bp, 58 predicted proteins | sample 9134231 | NCBI WGS metagenome assembly JAEEGL01 (sample SAMN16246548, study PRJNA631951) | gut metagenome | biome: gut microbiome; feature: rumen; material: fiber-attached | host: Bos | place: Iran: Karaj | collected 2018-10
ATTTTATCATTATTGAATAGACTTCAGTAAACATCCAACCCTTAGTGCTATGAGCCATAGCTCTTGATTATAGAAGTCACAGAATTCGTGTATAATGAAATCCCATATTCATCTATTTTTAATTCCGAATGGCACGTGCACAGCAGGGATATTTCCAAGATGGTCAAGATGCACCATTTTACCATCAAAGAAGATATGAGGTTTCCGAACAAAATATTAATAATCAACACCTTATAAAACTTTGAGCATTATTGCACCTCCACCAAAACAAAGGAAGAAATAAAACAATCCCACTTTTTCTATGCAAAAATACAAATTAATTATTGAATTCGCCAAATAAAATACAAGCAAATCGTTTATGTTCTTCCTAACTTTATTTTACTTTCTCGGTTATTTTCCTTATATAACTCTTAAAAAAACATTAATTTCGACTATAAAAGTTCAGAATCAAACTATTTTTCATTACCTTTGCAAATCAAAAGAGAAATAAACAGCGAACCGAACAAATTAATATGGATCAGAAGATCAAAGAGGCGCTTTATGAGAGTCTGCAGCTGGCTAGTCCATCTGGCTCTGAGGAACTAGTTACCGACTTGTTCCTGCATATGATGTCTCAGTTCGTTGACGAAGTTTACACTGATGTCAATGGCAACTGCATTGCCCATAAGAAAGGCTCTGGTCAGAAAATCATGCTGATGGCTCATGCCGATGAGATTGGCCTGATGATCAGTTATATTGACGACCGTGGATTCCTGTATTTCAAAGAAATCGGCGGTATCGACACCAATCTACTCCCAGGTCAACGTGTCAATATCATGGGGAAGCAAGGCTCCATTACAGGCGTTATTGGCAAAAAGCCAATCCATCTTCAGGAGAAGAGTGAGAACAACAAAACGCTGAACCCTGAAGATCTATGGATAGATATCGCTGCCAAAGATAAGTCCGACGCAGAGTCAAAAGTTCAGATTGGCAGTATGGCGACTTTTCAAGGTACTCCCATCCAACTCAACGGAACACTCTTGCTATCCAAATCCCTCGATGACAAGATTGGCTTGGCAGTACTCATGGGATTGGCACAGAATTTGCGATCACAACTACTAGATAAGGACATTTACATGGTAGCCTCTATACAGGAAGAGTTGGGAGCCCGAGGAGCACAAATGGTCACAGAGGCCATTCTCCCCGATATTGGCATTGCCATTGATGTGACTCATGCCACCGACTATCCCACCATGTCACCTGCTAAAGATGGAGACATCAGTTTGGGCAAAGGTGTTGTCATACCGTTGGGACCCAATATGAGCAAAGGCATCAACCAGACGCTCATCAATCTGGCCAAAACCAATGACATACCCTATCAGATAGAGGCAATTTCCAGACCCACGGGAACAGATGCCCGCGAGATACAGGTTGCCAGTACAGGCATCCAAACAGGATTAATCAGCATACCCTGCCGATACATGCACACTCCCTCCGAGGTGGTTTCATTGGCAGATGCAGATAGTGCAATAGCCCTTTTAACAGCTTATTTGCACATATGAGAATTGATAACAAAATGTCGAACTAAAACGCAATTAAAATGATGAAAGAGAATTTTACTATTTCATTCGATTGGGAGGTAAAGACAGCAGAAGACACAGAGCGTGTAGGTGCTATGTACTGTTTCAAGCGCTGCGATGTAAACCAGAATTAATCCCCTGATCAAGGATTAGATTGCATACAGCAATATCCCAATTGGGTTGTGTTCCAAGGCTGGGAGCCTTGGAACACAATTGTTAAAAACAATGCCTCATGAAACAAAGCGCAACATTAAGTTCCACAGATAAGTTTTCTTTTCCACAAGAGATTATCTTTCGAAGATGTGCAGAAGGATGGTTAGTTGTCTCCGTTAATACCGCAAACTGGTTGGTGCTTCGATCTGACCTTCAAAAAGATCTTCTAGGTCAACTCATAGAAGGTAAAACTATCGGGGAGACAGCTTTGTCATTGAATAGCTCTGAAAAAGGAATGCAAGAATACAAATCACTTCTTGCAGCAATCACCGCCAGAGAGTTTGCCTATATCGACCAAACTCCTCGGCCAGATTATCACGAAGGCTATCGCATGCTGAACCTCTATCTTACCAATGCCTGCAATTTACACTGCGCACATTGTTTCATGAAATCTGGAAAGCCACTTAAAGATGAGCTGTCCACCGATGAATGGCTACGAATTCTTTCAGAGTTTAGAAATGAAGGAGGGGTGGCTGTTACGTTTTCTGGCGGAGAGCCTCTAATGAACAAAGGCTTTGATACCATTTTAGAGCACGCATCAGCTATTGGCTTGAATACAACAGTTCTTTCCAATGGAGTACTATGGAATGAAGCCAGAATTAATAGACTTTCTCCATTTATAAGTGAAATTCAAATCAGTATTGATGGCTTTGACGAGTCATCGAATGCCAGGATTCGAGGAGCAGGACACTTCGACCGTGTTGCGCAAAACGTTATCCTGTTTGCCAACCAAGGAGTACGCACCTCTGTAGCCACAACATTTACTTTCCAAAATTTAAACGACGATACCGCAATATACTATGCTCAGATGGTTAAAACCATTAAGAGCCAATGTAAGAATCCCGTTTTCTTCAAACTTAGCAAAAAAATCCTCCAAGGACGCCACACACACTATACGAAAGAAGAAAACCAAGAATTCTACCGCCGAATTATGGAAATAGAACATATTGTTGATCCCAACGCACGATTTCAGAATTTCATGGAGGGACATACTCCTAATCAAGCTGACCGCAATTGTGGCTTTGGTGGAATTTCTATTGGAGCCGATGGAGAGGTTTATTATTGTAACCGTATCTCTGAAGTAGAATCGTACGGTAACATCAAAGGAAAGTCACTACTTCCTTTCATGAAGCAAGGGCACCAATTGCACCTTCAGACTTCTGTTGACAACATCGCCCCATGCCGTGAATGCCATCTTCGTTACATCTGCTTTGGCGGATGCCGTATTGACGACTGCAACTTCCAAGGAAAGCTTCAACAACACCATGGTCCACTAAGACAATTGACATGCAACAAAGAAAAAGTGCAACAGCTAGAGCGCAAAATGATTGATAGTTATTTATATACTTACCATTTTTAAGCAATGGCATACCGGCTGATATGTATATACGAGACACAGGAAGGTTTATTACCAGAACTGAGGATTGAGGTTTGTTTAGAAACAAAAAGCAAATCTCTCTCACCTTTTATACGCAAAATAAGTCTTGATGACCTCTATCGTGATGGCATATCTACCCATCCTGAATTACTTTCGTTATTGAACCATGCAGGATTAAAACACCAACCATTCCGCATTGATTCCAGACTTTTAACTAATAGCCATGTAGTAGCACTATTACAAGATCATCCATATAACTATATACAACCTCATGGTAAAGGTTCTGCAAAGAAGAGCATGTGCCCACTTAACAGAATATTACCTTCAAAAGATATCCATACAGGTCATATGATAGGTGGAGAACTATACATTGACAATCCTAATTCATGGAATCGCAACATGCGTGTACGCATACGCTATGAAAATGCCTTAGATAGTTTTTTCCCAAAATATTCTGGCATTCCATACATCACACACGACGGGAACATTTTCACACGTGACAAGAATGCAGAGAATAGATTGTTACAATTATTAGGCAGCAGCTACAATCCCGATAATGCAACATTATCCTTTTCAAATTATGACACCGTTGCATTAGAAGGACTCTGTTCAAAAGGATGGAAGATATATGTTGCCAATCAACAAAAAAGTCATTCACAGGTGTATGCCCATCACGAACCTTCAGGTATCGTTTGGTTTTCCAACAACCAAGATACTACTAATACAGATTTCTCCCAACAACTATTAGATGGTTACCTGAATAGTCGTAACTACGTAGAGTCTGATGGGAATATCACGATATTCAAAAGCAAGGATGTAGAAAAAACGGATGACAAGAGTTTAGCTCAGCAAATTGGCGTTCCCTCTGATGCTCAACAACTTTATGCGGGAGATATTGACCTTACAGAACAGGAGATAGACAATATCACCACCTTATTAAATAATAGGCTCCTCGCAAAATTGAGATCATATCAACAAGAAGGTGTCATATGGCTTCAAAAGCAGAGAAAAAACAACCATGGATGCTTGTTAGCTGATGAGATGGGACTCGGCAAGACCATCCAAGTCATTGCTCACTTATGCTGCTTAGCGAATCATACCCACCATCTCATCATTGCGCCAACTTCCCTGACATATAACTGGAAGAATGAGGTGATACACTTTGCCCCCTCCCTTCTCCCACAACTAACTTTTGTCAGTTATGATATGCTACGTATCCATTTGGATGACTTCATTAACAACGCATACGACACCATCATTATTGATGAAGCCCAAATTATCAAAAATAGACAAACCAAGAAATATCAAGCTATCAGCCAACTTCAATGCAAGCATAAAATCCTCTTAACAGGTACCCCCATTGAGAATTCCATTGACGAACTCTGGTCCCACTTCATGATGCTGATGCCACAAATAGCTGGCATTTATAACCGACTTCATACATTAGGCATACCTGCTCTTCATGAAGTATATATTGCATTATCCAGTAAGTTCCTCAAGCCCTTTATACTCCGCAGAGTGAAGCAGACTGTCCTTCAAGACCTACCCGAACGCATGGAGAAGACGATCTACCTAGAACTCTCCGATCAAGAAAGAGCTATCTATCAGAGAGTACACGCAAGCATTCTCCAAGCGTTCACCCAAGGACTGAGTGGTCGTATATCAAGCATTGCTTTAGAAGGACTTCTCCGTTTACGTCAGGCATGCGTATCACCGAACCTATTGCCACAGACTATTACTGGCACATACAACTCATATAGCACGAAATTACAGACAGCCCTTGACTATATTGAACTATTCCGCTCAGAAGGTAGGCAAGTTCTTGTCTTCTCCCAATTTGTCAGCGCCCTAAACGAATTAGAGGCGATGCTAAGCACCGCCTCCATTCCATACGCCTCACTTTACGGGAACACCCGAGACCGAGAAACGCCTGTTCAACAATTCCAGACGAATAGCAATATTACTGCATTCTTGATTAGCCTGAAAGCTGGTGGTGTAGGTCTGAACCTCACTGCCGCAGATCGTGTCATCTTGCTTGATGACTGGTGGAATCCAGCTGTCGAAGACCAAGCTATGGGTCGAGCTCATCGTATCGGCCAGAAACACAATGTCCTAGTATTACGTCTCGTCTGCAAAGGCACCGTCGAAGAAAAGATTCTCCAACTACAAGAGCAGAAGCGTCAGACTATAGACCTCTTTAACACCAATAAAGATAAAATCACCTTGGAGGAGATCAAGGAACTAATTAGTCATTAAGATTATCAGCATCCTCAAGTGATTTTGCTAGATTACTTACCCTGTTCCGTTACCCTTTAGGCACACTTTTCTTTTCTGATTCATTCTTTTTCACGTATATAGCAACACAAAATCTCTTATTTTCGTCACCTTTCTCATCGACTTTACTAATTCTACATTCAAAAACATGCTCCCACCCAGCATACAAATACTTCATTATATCTTTTGACTCGTCATCGGCCAACACACCGACTTTTTTCCCTTCAAATTCAGCAAATACATGCTCCTTATCGTCATCTCCTTTCTCTTTTTTAAGCATTAATTCCATACCAACACCTAATGGACTTATCCATTCCTTTTGTTGGCTATCCGAGTTGTATTTTTCCTTACTATCCCCGATAATCTTAAGTGCATCATATTCGTTTGTTTTCTGAAGATAGCACTCTTTTAAAAAGGCTTTCTCATACATACATTTTGAATCTTCTTTTCCCATAATCTTATTATTTATTAAATTTAAACCTTTGTTCTAACGACATTTCTCTAACGCGATTGAGCCAATCAACAATAGCACGGGGGGAGTTCTGATAATCCTCCGTTTGGAGTCTCTCTATCGCTAAAGCCATTAAAGAATACTCTCTTTCAAGAGAAGTTGAAAATACGCCCTGATCATCCGTGTTAATTGACACTGCTATATCATGACGCGGATATGGAGTTGACAAACCATAATTAAAGAACTTCAAGATAGGATGTTCATCATACCTTGTCATCTCTCCAATCTTATAATTCGACGAAGGATTACATTCTATAGCGATATGTCTTTTTTCGACTTTTCCCATCAGATGCTGCTGAATTTTCTCCAATAATGCACACCATTCCTCTCTATACATAGGAGGGATTGTCAACGTATCTCCTAAGTATCCCTGTTTTGCATACTTATATGAATGATAAGCATCATACAGTTGCCTAGCTTTTTCGTTTCCAAGAGCGACTTCCGCACATACTTGGTGATTCATTCCTGCATAAGCCCATTCTTTATCTATAGTTGAAGTCAACTTCAACAAGTTCTTAGAATCTAACTCTGTCCCTATAATTGGTGAATCACCCCTCAACAACCAAGACAGATAATAATCGTTGATATTATCTGACAACCCATTATCTTCATGTTCTTGGAAATAAGTATCAATGATATTTTTGTTTTCGTCATCGTGTGGAAGACAATAGATATCTGTAAAATATTTCAAGAACATCATTTCCAACCAGCCACAAAGTTGTGTATATCCTGTCAACCTTACACATTTATGATGTAGCCAAGCCAAATTGTCAAGAATCACCTGTTTACTTGCGCAGATTGCATAATAACGTTTTTCGTAATATTGCCTCACATCAGTTCCTAAAACTAATGCATGTCCTAATCTATCCCCATTCCTCAGATTCAAGAAAATTAATGCTTCTTCAATAGCTCGCAATCCGTCAGTAATATCCATAAAATCCTCACCGACATGATAAGTTACATTCAAATCACAGGGATAGTCATCAACCTCATCATCTATCTCTATTTCGTGGCCTCTTAGAAAGCGGAAAGCTTGTGCATACACTTCTGGGCGGCAGAAAATCTCTGAATTTGCAGCATCTAAGCCTACAACCTTCCCCACGAGATTATTGTTCACCCCCCAATTATCGCGATTATTCCTAAAACGGTAAATAGCATAGGCCTGCTTCTTAATTTCAGAGCGCAATTTAAAATGCCGATATTTATCCGTTTCTTTCGGTTCATCTCTCTGTTTGATAAAATGATAGACGAAACTATATTGATCCTTGTATTTTTTCTCAATCTCGTTGCATATATCTTGTAATTGCTTAGCTAGACCTTCCTCAGTGTTCTTTGGAACGATCCGGGCCTCTATATATCTTTGGGATTTGTTCTTTTCCAAGAAACCTTCTATAGCCGCTTTATAAAGAAGATGGTTAAAACTATCGAGCAGATAGTCTGTCTTTCTCTCCTCATAACTGGCGAAATTGGCGAAACCCACACGCTCATTAAGTTGGAGGATTTCATTTCTAAAATAATTTTTATAGGCCAGATATGCATAAAACAGGGTGGCAATATCAGCAGTATCCCCACTCTCGTCTTTATAAATTCTCCTAAAAACAGCATACATAAAAGCTCTTTCTGGAGACAGAGCTTTATTTTCTATCAATTCGTTGCCATAATGATTAACAGGAATATAGTCAACAATGTCCTTATCCTCTAATTTATCATCAAATTTTTGAAAAGCTCGTAGTGCTTCAAAGCTCTCCTTAGTCCTATCTTGGGTACTTTTCCTGCAATCATCTATCTTCCCCTGAATATCAATAATAGGGATCTTCAACTCCTTCAATTGAGGATTAGTTTTTTCCTCTATTAACTCTTTAAGGTTATTCCGTAAAACCTCATGCAATTCACATAACGTTATCGTTTCTGGAATAAGCCCAACTACTCCAGCGAGATAAAACCTGATGGCAGCAGCCCTCTTCATTTTTTCGTAGAGATCTTTGTCTGGATTCCTATATTTATGAAGCGGATGCTCAACTTCAAAATTGTGTTGCATAACACCAATATGATTCATCATACACAGCCAGCTCAAGTCAAAATTGTACGACGAACCTTTTAAATGCATGTGGAGTTCTGCCATAGGCTGTTCAAAAAGAGCATTCAACTCTTTACAGTCATGCCCAAGGAAAGCATCCCAGTCAAAACTTTTCCGCTTCTTTTTCAGCATCAAATCGTGTGAAGCCACATAGGATGTTGTTAGTAAATCTTCACCGACCTGTGAAGAAATCAGATGCCAACGGAGTAAATGTCTATATATACATAATGGTTCACCATCTTTTATTCTCAGACATTTTGAAGAAAAGTACAACAAGATATTAAACACAGAAGACAGCTTCCTGAATTTTAATGTCATGCACGATGTGTCTGGATCCATCCATTTAAATTGCACAAGCTGACTCAGCATTGAGAGTTGATCAATGGTACTGTCTTTATCCACCTGTAGCAGTTTCTTCACAATCGTTGATTCTATCATTTCCGAATCCAGTCTGTTAACAGTTTCACCACCATTATCTTTACCGAATCCAGCATTTCTTAGGATATCATCACCATCAATCTTTTCGAATAGCGCTTTAATTACAGTACTAATATTTTCCACGAACAAAAATCATTTTAGGTTAGAAGAGAGACAATCTATCTCAATTCATAATTTCAACTGCAAAGATAAAATAAAAACAGAAATTGCCCAAATAAAAAGAGGAATATATTGCAAAAAAGGAAAAGCGTCCCTTGCGAGAAACCATCTCACTATGGGTGGCTCTACATGTAAGCACCCAAATGCCTAGGAAATCCTTTAAACAAAGGACATCCTGTCATTAAGATTTTCTTGTATAACTAAGTTTTGATTATTTTGTTTTAAATTAGTAAATACTTGTTCTTCTGTCACAATGTCCTATCTATACTCTTCCCTACTTCCAGCACACCACCGATCTCGTGGGGGATGTAGGGACCCTCTTTGACTTCGAAGATCACGGAGCCAGACTCCAGACACTCCAACGAGTGCCACGTGTTCGCAGGGATGTTCACCCCGTACTGTCCCTCTGCCGGACACAGGATATGACTCTCCACAACCGCCCCCGAATCATCATGGATGGTCAGGCGGAGCTTGCCCTTCAGTACCATCCACATTTCATCCACCTTGTGGTGATGGATAGGCATCACCGTCCCAGGCTCCAGCGCATTCAGCAGCCGCTGGCACTTATCCCCCAGGTCCTCATGAAAATTGTAGTTCATCCGCAGCCGAGGCGAAGCCTGCGCCTGTCTCACCACATTCCCAATCAGCGTATCATCTACGATCTTAAGTTTACCCATTTCAAATCAATCCTTCATTCTTCCTCTTCTTCCAAAATTATACTAATTTTATTTGTAAGCACTCAATTGCCTAGCAAGTCCTTTAAACAAAGAGTGTCTTGTTATTGAAATTTTTCTTCTTTAACAAGGTCATAACAATTTCGCTTGGCCACTCTATCTCAGTTCGTTTGCTACTGAAAGGACACAAGAAGGTCTCAAGAAAAGTTGCCATTATATATCTGAATGCCTAAGAAGCAATTGAGTACTTACGTTTCCTCAAACCTGTATTTATGTCCAACCTTCAACTATTTCCAAACACGTGAATAGGCACCAGAACGCCTTTATGTAGTCTATGTAAAATCCCCTCATAAATGCCTCGTTCAAACCTTTATATCCTACTTTAAATCCTTTACAACTTTTGCCAACTCAGTTATTTCTTTCAAGTTGTCTTCTTCCTTGACATTCTTAATTCCTTCCACAATGTCATCCCCCGTTCGTTTTAAAAATGAATCTATCATGCGGTTCATTACATCCACAATTTTAAGCGAAGTGCCATTCACATCATAACTTATCTGATTAATAGCAAGTAAAAGTCCCTCAATATATTTGATGCGATATATCACCTTACTTATACTCAAGAGTTGTATTTGTGCCCTGTTCATCTGATGGATGAAAGCCCATAAAAGACCTGCTATAAGTGGTACAGGCAAGTAAAAAGGTGCCATATCGAACCAGTTCCTCACAGTTCCATTCCATATATAGAGAAAAATAATCTCATAGACAACTAAAGCCAAGAAAATTGCAACAGATGTCCAAAAGTATATCCTGTATAGCGTTGTCAACCGTTTTTCTTCATTTTTAAGGGGCAAAATTCCATTTCCTAGCTGTTTGAACCCTTGCTCTATTCGGCTTTTCATGGTATCTTGAGCATCCTTTGTCTCACTCTTCTTCTCAATAGCACGTTTTTTCTTGGCTATTTTTATGTCAAGACAACTAAGTTTCTTTCGTACATCTTCGGCAATCATGTCATCCAGAATCCGTGAATAATCTTCTGATGTTTTCTTTTTTTCCAAAGATTTGAGCAATGTTGCCTTTTCTTCCTTTAGCCTCTTTACCTCTGCTTTCAGAAATTCTTCAGAGTTAGTTCTACCATCCTCCTGCAGTTCTGACCTTTGTACATCACTAGCCTTATTAATCATTTTTATCAACGAGTTCATTGCAGCCTCTTTCTGAGTTGGATTGTCAAGAAGAGCCATTTTCTCTTTAATTTTCCCCTCGTAATGCCACAATCTGTTGAAAGTCTTTGATGTATAATCACCATCGTTCTCAAAAAAACTCGTTAATGACGCTATTTGGGCGAGAGTATTGTAACGAGAGACACGACTATACTTATTATTAATAGGCATAGACGATAGTTTCAAAGAGAGACCTTTCAAAGTCTCTATAACGGAATCAAGTATTTCGTATGGATCCATATTGAAAATTATTATTCCATATTCCCCTCCCTCCCCTTCGCAACACTTCGTAAATATTGTAGAAGTAACGTAAGGTTGTAAGCACTCAATTGCTTAGGAGGTCTTTTATACAAAGGGCTTCCTGTCTTTGAGATTTTTCTTGTTTAACTAAGTTTTAACTATTTCTTTTGGCAATAACCATCTCAGGAGTCATTGACTCATAGTCTGTATTGCCACTCATTACCTCGCGCCAGACGTAGGTAAGATACTCCTTAACCTGGAGCCCCCACATCTTGGCTGTTTCAATGATTGTAAGGTATGTCATTGCCATCTCCACCCCTTCTTCACTACTGTAGTGCAGCGAGTTCTTTGCATAGCAAAGCGACAAAGTCGAGCGCTTTCTGCTGACGGTAAATGGACGGATTGCACGCTCTGCTGGCAAGTTGTCAATGGTATACCTACCATCCTTGCGGTAAGTCTGGAGTTCGTCCCAGCTGTTCAGCATATAATTCAATGCTTGCACCATCAGGTCACTATACTTCTTACCCTTCTGGTCGAGGGCTTTTCTTGCATGGGAATATAAAGCGATCAAGGTGTCTGTGACATCTTTGCCTTTATGTAGCTAATCTTGTCAAACTCATTGATTTCCTTGAATCCAATAAGACGCATACCCGCTGGGATATTGCTAGTGTCACAGAGCAGTCACTCATGCCTCCGACCTTCTCATAGAAATCAAGCTTTACTAACGAATCCTAAATATATAACATATAATCTCTCATCACTTTCCAAACCTTAACATCACACGATGACTCTCATCATACAAAGTCACATTTCCATGCTTGTATATCTCTGGATTGGAGCAAATATGAACAAATGCATTCATCATACCATCAGAATATATCACACTGCCAAATCTACTCTCCTGAGCCGCCACAAAACTCATATTCTTATTATAGTGTCTGGCTACCCACTTTCGTAAGCTCTCTCCTATTACGAAGTCATATCTATCAGCATAATACAAGGCATTTACAATACAAGTTTCTATCCTCGGATTCCTTGGATACACAACTTCCATCACATGCGTTTTGTAAAACTCACAGAACTCGTCTGTAACATAAAACTTCCCTTTATTATAGTCATATACAATAGCTGAGAAGTTAAAAAAAGCAGTGTTCATGAGCGAGTATGCCGTTCCGCGCATACCTTCCCGCACAATACCCCATGTTTTTTCCACATCCCACACATCAATCGTTAAATGATTTGTCTGAAGTTTATAACCACCAAATTTGTTCTTTTGGATAGACGTTTCACGCAACAGGCTGATGGGTATCCGCAGTTTATGTGAGTCTATCACCACAAAATCGATGTCTCGGTTGTTCAGATACCCAAACAAGAAATTACGGGTAATTCCACTAAATACATACATTGATACTTGACCTGCTATACTATCTATCAACACCTTGAACTGATTCTGTTCAAGGATGCTGTCAATATACAATTTATACGAATGAGCCTGAGCTTGAATCACTGCTCTAATTGCAGCTATACTATTTTGAGCCACTTTCACTGTCAAATAGACTGTCCACTCAATTTCCTATATTGTTCCACAGCGTATTTATCTGTCATGCAGGCCACATGGTCACGTATGATTCTCAGTTTCTCCTCAAAAGCAAAGTCTTTGGGGTCAAAATCATCATAAGCGTCCCAAGCTGTTTTGCTCGAATTTTCGAACAGCAAATGCTCTAATAGCGTTGTCATAAATACTGATTTTGATAGTGTATGCTTAGCATGCATCCGATAAGATTTATCATGATGGAAAAGATACCTGATATAATAGTCAAATAACCCCGTTATCACTGAGCTACCAGTCAGTTCTAAAGCTTCTATCTCTTTATGACTATACACTCTAGCTCTGCTAAAGTCTTGAATCAATTTGCCTAAACTTTTCTCTTCATCATGAAACACCAATTCTTTATGGTATTCCCCACTATTTATTTTGTCAAAATTATCCTTAAAATGTCCAAAGCTATCATTTACTAGGGATATCATCAACTCCGTTCTTAACTGGACTATCTTTTTCTTTTCGGGATCATTCTCTTTAAAATGGTTCCCTGCACGTTTTACTATCTCATCACCCTTCTTAATAGATTTCAACTTATCTGTCACATCTTTATATGTAAGCCACCCCTTACTAATAGCATCTTCCAAATCCATTAGCAGGTAACAAATAGTATCTGCTGCCTCCATCAGATATGCAAAAGGATGGCGGTTATAGGAATCATCATCTATATTATCTATACCACAGTTCATCATAACCTCCTTTAAGTAGTCTCTCTCCGTATAAAACACGCCATGTTTGCTTTTTGCCTTTTGTGCATTTTTCTTTTTAGTACCCACATTAGGATATTTTACAAATGCTGCTAAAGAGGCAGAAGTCAAATTGAGCCCATGGAGATCATTCAAGAATTGTAATTTAGTCAAAATTCTAAAACCTTCCGCATTGCCATCAAACTGTGTGTAGTCAAGTACCGTTTTATTTTTACCATTCACAAAATTTACTATATTTGTTTTGAGTGGTTCTGGTATAATAGCATCGCCTTTGTGACCAGCTCTTTCCATCTCACTAGCTATTATTATATTCCCCACATTTCCATTTTCAACGTCGTACTTCAACCGAGCAAACAAATCCTGAAAATAGTTCTGTATTGCAGTCTCTCCAAAATGTCCTAATGGTGGATTTCCAATGTCATGAGCCAGACAAATAACCTCCATCAGTGCTGACACGTTCTTCCACAGCTGCATGTCATTCATTTTATAACCGAGCTTATTCGCTATATTCTCATCCCCACAAATCATCAAGGCAAATGACCTTCCAACACTTGCCACTTCCATAGAATGTGTCAATCGTGAATGAATGTTGTCATTAGTAGTTAGAGGGAAAACTTGTGTCTTGTCGTGCAGTCTTCTAAAAGCCGAACTGAACACCAATCGTCCATAATCACTTTCTATCGGTGAGCGCAGATCTCCCTTTAAATCACCAACTTTTCTTCTCTCATCGGTTTTCGACTCCCTGATTCTATAATATGATAACAAATCTTTCATCCTAATCCAAATTTATGTCGTACTGCATAGTTTTTCATACATCCACTACATTTCATACAGGGCATATTCGAAGTATGGCATGAATGCGACCACAATATGGCTTCTTTTGGCATTTTTGACACTTCAACCAACTGGTAGGCATTCATTTCTGCCGCAGGCATCTCTATTTTGACACCTCCTTCCTGATATTCCACCAGTTCACTCATTAGTCTATAAAATTCTGGTGTTCCATCCTTATGTAAGCCATCTGTCATAATAGAGCCTACATACAGTTTTCTCAAGCCAAGAGAAATGCCTTTCATACAAGCTAGTGTCACCAACAATTGATTTCTATATGGCCACCATTCCTCTACAGGAGCACCATCAATAGGCTTTGCTCCACTAAGTAGTCCACTTCCCAATTCGGAACAATCCACCTTAATAACATGATGTTCCATACCAAGGTCTAAAGCCACTTTTGTTGCAGCTCTAATTTCTGCATCAGCACATACCTGTCCATAATCTATTGTAAACGCCAACTGTGGCTGTTTCCAATACGCCAGAGCCATACTATCGATGCCACCAGACAACAAAATACCTTCTTTATTGTATAGCATACCATAAAGCTTTATATATTGCAGTAGTAAAATCTTTCTCTATATCACAATGTGTTCCTTCAAGCATCTGTAGCGACTTTTTTGTTTCGTTCTGAACATAAGCCACCACCTTTTTCCCTTTTGAAACAGCATAGCCAATTTCAAAAAGCGTACCAGAATCAAGTCCGTCAACAACAGCGAAAACCACATTCGACGCGTTTAGTCCTTGAATATCGGGCTCTGTCACTTCTTCTGCATTACCTATTCCAACATCATGCAGTGGAGAAAAGACCTTAATACCTTCTTCTAAAAGTGCCCTATAAATCTGGCCTATAAGCCACCTTTGCGAATAACTGAAGAAAGGACCTGCCAAATAAACCTGTCCATCATGTTTATATACCAAAGCAGGATAGTCAAAACTTGCTAATGCGCTCTTAAGCCCTTTTACATTATGTGACACCACAAAACAAGCCACAGCCTTACTTGCATTCATTGCTGCATCTTCCAGTGTAGCACCATTAAACCACATATAAGCAAAAGTTGCTGTAAATACATCTCCAGATCCTATAGAGTTCACTTGGGGAGTCATATATACAGGTATTCTGAAGCCTTCATCATTCTTTTTTCTAAACAACACTGCTCCCTTTGCACCTTGCTTGATAATCAAAGCTTGACACTGTTCTTTTTCGAAAATGGCATCACGCTGTTGTATTACGTCTGAACACTCGGCCAATGCTCTAGCTTCGCTTCCATTCAATATTAATACAAGTTCCTCCGCATATGAACCGCCATTCCTAAAAGAAGGCATCATTACGGTTGTCTGAGGGTCAAAAACAGCTTTTTTTGCTTTTACTTTAAAATCCGCGTCTATCATCCCAAACACAAGCACATTATCATCCACTGCTTCTATTGTCTTTTTGTTTGCATAGAGTATATCAGGTCGTGGATACACACTCGTCATTCGGAATGGGTGATCATAGTTAAAAGTAACATCAAGCGCATCTGTCAATAAAAGTCTTACATTCTCACGATGGTATAAACATTCAATGATTGGTCTGTTTTTCCCTATACAGGAATGATATGACAGATTTCCATTCCAACCAAATTCCAAAAACACCTCAAGGGCTCTAATTCCAGAGCCCTTTAAATCAGGCTTATCATCATATAAGTCACAAACCTCTTTGTAACTCCCACCTACTATAGTTGCAGCGCATGAATTTCCACTTTGCATATTGTCCCGCTTATTTCTTTTATATCTGCCACATAGAACGTTCCAGCTTTCAGGCATTCAATGATTTGGTTGTTCTCTGGTGTTTCCACATAACCTACAACTTGGTCGCCGAACATCACATAGACACTACCATCTTTATCATGCACAGTCAGCACTTGTTCTGCTTTCAGCATTGCTACTACCTCTTCATTTGGCTGCATTAACACAGTTTGAACTACTAGTTTCTCACAAGATACTATTTTTTTCTTTCTAACTGGTGGAACATAAGTTCCATCATTTCCGCCTCCACTCATAATTATTCGTTTTTAAGTTACACATTCAAGATTCGATTCAACATTTCTTCATTTATTGTAGATTCCCAATTGCTATTAACAAACACATTGTAAAATCACACCTACTCCAGTTTAAAACTATGAAAGGATTAAATTCTAACCACATCAATTCTCTCCGTCAACACATGCGATTTGTATTGATTTACACCAACGACATGACTATAACAACCAGCAGTACCCATAACAACACTTGATGGATGATTATACCTATTCGGGCTACCATAACACGCTCCCTATATGGCATTGCGCCACAGTCATAGACTATATGCTTATCGTCATTGCAGCCTGGCCTATGAAGAGTCTCAGTATAAAAAGCCCCTTGTCCAACTGGATGAATATTCCTAATAACTTGTAATATTATGTCCACATAACGTTTCCTCCTTTAATAATTCTGAAACTACACCCCTAAAAATGCAAATAGATATTTATCTGTAGATTGGGAATCACGTGCCTTTACAGCGGACATCAACTTCACATTCACTACCTGAAACTTGTAGTTCAGCTCTTTAATCTTTCTTTCACTCATGATTGTTTTGTTTTAGATTATTAATAACATATATTCTTCTGTACTTATACCTTTGATTTGTCATCCTTTCTTCCCTCTGTCACCTCTCAGTACCTCGTAGATCTTGTAAAAGTACCTCAGGCTGAGAAGGAGCAAGTTGGAATAGACACCATTCTTTTTCATGGCCTTCAGATGCTCCCGCATGATCTGCTTTCTACTGGCGAAGCCCGCTGTGGAAGCACCACCAGTACGCATGGTGACGAAATCTTTGGGTATATATTTGATTCTTATCTTGTTGATGAAAATCAGCCGCAACAGATTCTCAAAATCCGCCGCAATGCGATACGACGTATCAAAAGCTCCATACTGCTCATAGACAGTCCGCTTGCAATAGAACGACGGATGCGCCGGCATCATCCCGAACCGCATCATCCACCGCCTGAACACAGCAGACGAATAATACCTCACGCACTTCGTCAGATTCCCATCATCCACAAAATGGATATCCCCATACGTCGCATCAATATCATTCTTAGCAAACGCCTCCGCAATCATCAGAAGCGCATCATCCGAGGTATAGAAATCATCCGAGTTCAGGATACCTATCGCATCCCCTGTCGCCATCTGCAGCCCGGTGTTCATCGCATCATAGATACCCTTGTCAGGAGCAGAAACGATTTTCAGTCGATCCCCAAACTGCGACGCATATTCCTTGACAATCGCCAAAGTATCATCCTTCGAGCCCCCATCCTTGATGATGTACTCAAAGTCCGTATAAGTCTGTCGCAACACACTCTCAATAGTATCACGGATCGTGCGCCCACTATTAAATGTCGCTGTTATGATTGATATTTTCATTTATTCGATACTTTCCCGACATTTTGTACGAAAATGACGGTTAATAAAAAATCTTTTGATTTGATTATGAAGGTTTGGCGAAACCATATTCACTAAATCTACAGTCCACCTAGATGGAGTAGCAATCAGTTACGATATGCATTCATGCCCTATTCCCACATCCCTTATTGCCAATTTCGTCGTAATATTATCTACATTTACAGTCAACAAGTTTATGCCGGGCATAGCTTGAACTCAAGAGCTTTTCACAGTCTCCTGTACCAAATTATCCTTATCCATAGACCAAATTATATCATATATTGCTCTTTTGAAAGTCTCTCACAAAAGCAGAACTCTGCCAACCCAAACTCGACTACATGCCAAACTTTACTTTGTAAGCCCCCAATATCCTTCTTATAGTAACTGATACACATTAATTAGTTCAAATGTCAATTTAACCATCAATGCATTCAGTTTATCTATCACATCATCGTCTTTTGACCTACAGATGTTAAAGGAGCGTTCAGATAATTCACCATGAAAAATTTTGTTCCTTGTGTAATATGCATAATATCCACAAAGTATAGCAACAACATCCTCATTTTTCTTGATGTGATTTGGCAATTCACTTACAAGATGATTATTGACAGCGGCAAAATAGTGCCCCAATTCTGTTGTCCTATATACAAGAGTATCCAGCAGCATCTGAAGAACCCTCTCATCATGATAAGGCAACACAAACCAATCTTGATATTCTTTATACTTATTAGTACCAGCCGTCTTTCTGAAATTATTAAAGATTAGAAGTTTCCAAAAATACGCACGGAATTCCGTGTACGTCATCGTATCCACGTGATTACATGCCTTAGGTATGTTGCTTCCATGATTCCTTATGAACTCCCTCAATGCCTCTAAGTAATCCATCTCCCTTTTGCTTGTGCCATGATATGATTTCACGCCCAATTGCTCCAAACATCTCCACAGGCGTGCAAATACGCCATAACGCTCCTTTACCGTCCATGCTCCTAGCCAATGTGAAACAATTGTAGCATAAAGTTGATAATCATCATCCATAATATTATTCACCAAATCTGCAAGTACAAACTGGTAACTCACAGGAATAACACCTAATCGCAACGGCTGCTCATCAACCTTGTCATATCTCAAGTCACTAATCAACACTTTATCGTTTTTCAATATGCGAGTAACACAAATACTGTAAACTCGTGCTTTCTGCGCATTGGCTGCATAATACAGCAATAAGGCTCTCATTATCTGTGATCGCAACGTATTTCCTGGATTATTCTCAATTTCTTCCTTTTTCTGGAGATTACTTCTATTACACTCAATAATAATACAACTGCTATTGAAAGTGAACTTATCTCCCGCCGCTCCATTTTTGCACTTTGGGAACCTCGCATATTGCGTTATCCCTTGTAGTTTACTTCCTATTGACGTGCTAATCTTAATTCTATAAGTGACCATAAGTCATTAAAATATCATTTATTCGAATTTTAATATCATTTTGACCCATACTTTTCCCAACAACTTCTCTCGACAAATTATATAGTGATTCTGCCATTGGTTGAAGTTTAATTCCATCCCACTGCACTTGAGGATTGTTCAATTCTGGCCATTTTTCCGTCAACACTATAGAGTTGATATGGTGAAAACTAAACTGAAGTCCATAACATCTAATATAAATGCAGTCTTCTTCTGTCTTAGCATAAATCTCTTCGCACAGATCTATTTTTCCTTTATTTTTCAAATAAATCACCATCTGTAACACAGCTGGTTTAATAGTCTCATACCCTATCCTTCCCTTATTCTTTGGCATCTTAACCAATGCATTAAGATAATTAAAGGCACACAAATTCAGGAAAAGGCCTTGCTTATTTACTATTTCTACCTTTATTATCTCTAAGAGTTCTTCTACGATATCCATAACCACTCCATTTTACTCGTTTAAGAAACTTACTTTATCATCGCTCTGTCTGTCTTATTATTCAGGAAATCCACAAATCCATCAGGAGTTAAATGGCTTGGTAATCCTATTTTAAAAGTAGCCTGTGAATCAATATTGATGTCATAGTGGTATCGTGGATGATGCCTGGGGACTCCTTTCTGAGATGCTTTCCTGAAGCCTTCAGGATCATCATCATAACGGACATACCCTATTTCGTATGTCATCAGATGCTGCACAACAGACCACAAATCTGGATTTTCCGTCTGTAAGTTTAATATTGGATCGATAAAATCTATAGGATCTGTCAACCTGAATAAATCTGATTCAAATATTAAGTTAGCATCTGAGAGCATCTTTCCATCCAAAGGTAAGTTATTAAGGTCAAATCTCACTGATGGATATTCATTAACATGAAAAGGGAACATTACTGAAAACATTTTGTTTTCTTTGAAAAAAAATAGCCTATTCATATTGTCAACAACCAACATAAACTTACAAGTAGCATTGGTAATCTGCTCATTATGCATCATAAATCTGCAGGCTTCTATAACAAGTAGTAGGATTGGTATACGATCTTTCATTAACTCACTTTGGAATGCAAGGTCATACAAAGTATCCTTTAACTCAAAAACTAATTTTTTCACGAATAAAAACTCAGATTTGTTTCAATAAAGCGTTTTACTAGATTTACATCAAATTTGTCAAAGTTTGCCATGTCAAGAGCCCTTACAAGATTCGTTTTTTTCATTGGATCTGTAACATGAAGCTCCTCAAAAATAGTTTCCAACATTTCTTGTGCAGACTCATTTTGTTCTGATTTCACCTCAACAATTTGTTGCTGAATTTCTTTTTTCTGCTCCTCTGTAGGTATATGTGTTTTCACACAACGATTATCATTTATATACTGATAACCTTCTCTTAATGTTTCTAACAATGTATTATCCGTTACAAGTAAGAATGACTTAATAAATGAACGCGTAAGCATAGTATAGAGCGAATTTCTGTATCTGTAAGAATTCTGAATCTTTTGCGTGATACAAATAACGTATGGGAACTCTAACCCTTTAACATTATTTGCATTTGTAATATAAATAGCGTCTTCGGTAGCAGATTTCGTTTCATATCCTCTTCTTACTTTATAGCCAAATTCTTGATTAATAGTATAGCACAACTTATCCATATACTCATATATATTTCGACTATCATCAACAAGTATGATTGCAATATCACCAGGCTTTATATCAGGATTAGTTTCTATCAGTCTTTGTATAATATTTTTAACATTACTTAATCTGGTATCATTATGAATCTCCAAACTTACCCCCAGATCAAAATCCTCAAATCGTTTAATTGGATTACGCCTTAGCTTTAGATAGCCTTGTTCCGTATAGTCTGTTTTATAACCAAGTTCCTCCCATTGTGACTTATCAAACCAGTTAAGTTTCTTTTCCTCAAATAGTCCTAGACCTAAGGCATGAGCAAACATCAATGTACGAGGGTCTGTTCTATAACAACGATTTAACACAATATCAAAACCCCATTTTTTCTTTTTCACAGAATCAAATATATCTTGAAACACATCCCCTGCCAAATACACTTTTTGCCTCACGATTTTTTTGCATACTTCAAAAAACACTTCTGGGAAATCCTGGCTTTCATCCACCAATATAAAATCTAAACAAGGGGCAAACTGTCTATCAGAAATTCTATTAAGTGCCTCCAAGACTTTTGAATATATATATTGATAGTCCACCCCAAGAGCATATCGATAGAAAGGTAAGCCATAATGGTTACAAATATAGGAATACAGACCTGAATCTGGATTATTCTTTGATCCCCATGCTCTTGCCATCCATAATCTTTCTTGCCATTTGATCTGTTTATTCACCATCATAAAGTCAAAGAAACGTGGTATTCGCTGCTCTAACTTATCAGCAAGGGCAATGTTATGACATGTGAAAAATATCTTCGAATTATCATCATTCAAATATAATTCTTTCAACTTATGAAGCAAAAGTTCTGTCTTCCCTGTTCCTGACAGACCTTGCACAGAAATCATCTTTCGAATTTGATAATTCTTATATATAAAACGTGTTTGTTCCCCATCAAACAAAATTATTTTTTTCTTCACTTTTTCTAAAAGTGACACAGGCTCTGCTGCACCAATCTTATCTATATCATTAATACTACCTGTCAACAACGAGATAAGCAAATCTACCTTTCTACGCCATTCACCCTCTAATTGAATATCAGATAGGAAATTCTCAACGTCAAAAGCTGTATGATGATCATATTGTCTGGTTGCAATCACCTTGTCATGCCATTCCCTAGGCCTACCAATATGTTCCATATATTTATAAGTAGTAGAAATAGTATTTAAATCAGTAATTACATCATCCACATAATTATCAAATGCGCTCCCCGGTGCACCCAGATTGAAAAAAGTAATCCTATGCCCAGGTATAAGAACTATTAATGCCAGTTCTTCATATGAGTAATTATACCGCTCCCCGAGGGGCGAGGTTATCAAGAAAATTTGGGTATCTGGATGACTCTTGGCATATTTCTCAAATTTTGTAGCTAACGGTTTGTTTAATTCCGTTTCTTTTACCTGATTATAGAATAAGTCATTTCTCATCATTACGTTTTACTTAGTATCTTAATTCATTTCAATAAATGTCTAATAATACAATTTCCAAAAGCGTCCTTCCTTATCGCTGCCTTGTTCTATCTTTGCCATTGGATTCAATATCTTCACTTCATAGTTCTCTCCCAATCTTAATGTTGTAAGCTTTGTTACGGGTTTTCTTATTGCAGCCTTCTTTACGACATTAATTTCCTCCTCAAAACCTCCATGTTCCTTCTCAAACAACTGTCTAAATGCAACAAACTCCTGTTTCTGTTCATCATTCTGACAGATCATTTCGGCAAGATTATCTACCTGTATGGCTTCACCCGCAGCAAACACATCGACCGTTTTCTTTGCCATGATTGCCCCGTCCAATTCTGGCTGTTGCTTTACAAACCCTTTACACATATTCATCAGCTTTATCGTCTGATGGTAGTCATCCTCACAATTAGCCACATGCAGGAAACTCTCCGTCCAGTACTGGGCATCGCTTCCATTATTGGTATTATCAATGGTACTTAAAAGATAGCCATGTTCTCTGTCTGTATTCAAAATCAAAGCCCCTTTGTCAAGTCCTTTCAATCCCGTTCCATAAATAGTCTTGACAGATATCTCTTTCCCGTCATTGTCGGTAGCCAGGAAAGGGTCTTTCTTCTCTGACTTCAAGATGGCTATAGCCTCTACAATTTTCTTCTTATACTCACAATCCATCAACAGTACATACAGTTCTCCACTCCTAATATTAGGATGTACGCTCTGATCATAGAGGAACGTGGCTATATTCACCGATTGTTTTAAAAAAGAATTCTTATTATCGAATATCTTCGAAACGAACTGATACATCGGGTTCAATTCAAAAGAGTCTATATATGAAAAGCATTTCAAGTCATCCATCGAAAACGACTTCTCTATAAGTTCCGTCAGAAAATCCCTCGATTTGTTCACATCAGCCAATGTCATAGCCGCCGACAAGCCCTCACCTCTTGTTTTATTGCCAACCAATTGTATGGTGGCCAGGTCAATGCTCTTTATATTTATTTGGCTCATTCTGCTACATATTTAGGAATCAAACCATAATGCCTATCTTCCGTAAAGACATATCTAGTTTCAAAATAACTTAAGTCTTTCCAATATTCAGGATCAGCATGTTCCACCATAATTATCTGAAATCCTGAATCCTCACCAATATTCTGCCCCATGAAGCTGTCTATTAGCCTGAATGCCTCTTTCAGTCTGCTACGGTCGTCAGTTTTGGCAATTGTCAAGTCTCCTGCCTCTTGCCTTCTTCTACTATCGTTCCCATAGTATGGAATACTAGGCTGATCGATAAACAAGAAACTAGGAACAAATACTCTATCGAGACCATTTAGATACTGATGCAAGCCCAAGAAGAAACACAGATGCATAAACATAAAATTTGATTTACTACCTATATTCCGTATAGTGAAGGGGCTATCTGGCCGTTTCAACATAAGACGCACATTTTCCTTGTCAAAAACCAATTCGCAATTCTTATACGATTCCGACATACCTGTCTGGTCATCATAATAGCTCTTCACATCTCCCAAGAATTTCTTCTCTGTCTCTTCATTCCCCTTTTTCACAAGTTCGAAGTCCCTAAGCACCCCGTCATAACGATCCTTCAACTTGTTGTATTCCAGATCGCCAATATATTTATCAGGTTTTTTCTCCAAGCCCTTTATTTGTTCTGCAAGAGAAAAAAGCTTCACAAGTTTATTTGGATCAAACACATAGTCAATAGCAGCTTGATTCTCCTTGATTTTCGCTGTAACAAATTCATAATCCTCCTTCTTTTGTTTCAAGTTCGCTTCAAAGTCGGGAGGAAGTTCGTCTGGCTTCAACGTATTCTTCTTCGTTGTCGTAAACGCCTCTTGCAGCGACGTAAACAATGCAATAGAGTCCTCACTCATCACCTGATGGTTCAGGTGCTGCTCCAAGTATTCAAACGGAGTCAGGCTGTCTTTCACCTTCCTTGCATAGTTAATAGCCCTATTATATTCATATTTTAATCTTTTAAAGCTATCAATTTCCTCTTTCAGTCGCCTTTGCTTATCCGATAGTTCTGCCAGTTCACTCAATTTTGCATGGCTACGCTTAATCCGATTGAAATAATCCACCTCAGCCTTAATTCTCTCAGTGATTATTTCCGTATCAAAATTACCAAACTCATCAAGGATGCCCAGTTTCTTGGCCGTTGCCACAGCAGCACCAAGTTTCTTTTCATAGGCATTCCTTTTACGTTCATCCCCGGTTTTGTCTCTCTCTGCTTGGTTAATTAATGATTCTAGGGATTTCTTCTGCTCTTCGAGTTCCGTCTCTTTTTTCTCATCCGTCCCCATACACATTTTTAATATACGCGAGGAGAAGCCCATCATCTCTTCATCATCAAAAAATAGAGCGTCAAGATATCTATTTGGCGTGGCAATAATATCCTCCGTCAAGAAATTAAGCAGCAAGGCATGCCTGAAAGTAAAATCCAGTTTTCGCCTATTGTCGCTCAACTGCATTCGCGGCACTCCAAACTCATTATTCAGATAGTCAACGATATCCAGCCTTGTCAAATTCGGATTCGGGCGTGGATGTTCACTCGCAGGGAACTCGTCAGTATCCACAGCCCAATATATATCTTGATTGATACGACCATTTGTCGGGGCTTTACGTGCTATCACATAATCCCTTCCATTCAGATGGAATGACAGGCCATACCAACTCACATTTGTATTTATCACATCCTCAACGATGGTCGATTCTTTGGCCATCAGGCAATAATCTATAATACGCAAGATAGACGACTTTCCTGTCGATGAATCCCCCGTCACAACGTTTACCTTATTCGGTTTGAACTCATAGTCCTTAGGCTCAGGATGGTTAATAAACCATAATCTGATTTTCTTGATGTAAAAGTTCATAGTGCAATCCAAAATTGTTGATACAAGCTTTTCATATCAATACTTTCATAGTTGAAGATAATTTGATTCATATCGGTCAATATCTCTGAAAGCATTTTACTCCTATTGTCATTCATCTCTTGACACAATTCCAGTCCAGCTTCCGTCAATAATAGCTTTCCTGATTCTTTTTGCAGGCATTTCCCTTCAATTAGCATGGTCATGCTGTTAATGATAACGCCAAGCAGACTCCCATCAAGTTGACCAAAGATCATCATCAAGTCCTTTGCCTTGTCTCCCGATGTCTCAAGTGCCTTTTTGCGGTATTTTTTCTGCATCAGAAGATTCACCATGCCTATAACAAAAGGAATATCGTATGAACCCCTTTTTACAACCTGAGCTATTACACAGGCAATGATTGCTTCATTATTTATTCTATAGTCCATTCCTCGCCGTTATATTTTTCTTTCCAGTCATACCTCCATCCTATCTTTGGTCTTTCTCCATCAGAGAAATGATAGAAACATCCATTTGACTGATCTCGATTTAATCTATCCTCGTCAAACAGCAAGTCTTCACTCCTCACACCCTTCAGCACTTTTTTTGCAGCATCCTTAATGTCATCAGAAGATGAAGAACCACTTATACCATCATTATTTTCTCCAAAATAATTATCCCATCTTGTTTTCACGTCCTGTTCAAAGTTCTTTCTATCTTCATCTCCACCAACTTCTATAGCACTGGTATAGTCATTTTCGAAGCGTAACTTCTGCTCCGTCAGTTCCATAACCTTATCTATGTTTTTCACCTTGAAATCTCCAATATCTCGTAGCTGTTTGATAAAAGTTTGTTCTAATGGTTTTTCTGGCACTACAAACAACTTATTCGTAGCCACAAACTTTCTGTCTCTCATCTTTCTAAACAACTCACCGAACTCACCATCAAACGATTTTAGATCATATACTAAAGCACCTCCTCTTAACTTCTCGCAAAGCTTTCCATAAAGAGTCATTCTTAAATTTTTAGCGTTAGCCTCTCTAAAATGTAGAGTAAATACCAGAAAGTTATCAATAGCAGTAAGAATATCATCATCACTCATAAATTCAGGCCGCACTTGCAACAAGAACTCTTTCAGAAGTTCGTATTCATTCACATGCTTTGTATAATCACGTATAGTCTTTCCACTTTTTCCACCATCAGAAACTTTTTCTTTCGAAGCACCCTTGGCTGCTTGTTCAGCAATGTATTTCTTTAACTCATCCCACTTCCCTTCATTCTTATAATCCTCCACCTTTTGAAAGAAAAGGTTCTCTTCTGTCGATTTGTTCGACAGTAATACAAAAGTACTCTCTGCTATCCATTTCTTTTGAGCCTTCACATCTCCTTGAGCCTCTATTTTGTCAATCCACATGCTCAATGTTTTCCACAAATCCCGGTCCCTATTCCTCATCTTCTCTACCCGAGTACCCTCAGTTTTGGAAGTATGTTTCAACTGGTAGTATGTCCTACTGCCATTGCCCTCTGCACCAACATCCTCGAACTTCTCCAAAGACACAGACTCTCCTTCGTCCATCTTTAACAGCCGATACAAAAAATAGTAAATCTGATAAACAAAACCTGCGATTACAACGCCAGCGTTGGTATCTTTAGTCATTAGTCAAGCCTCCTATACTTCAACTCTCACCCTTATCATACATTCGCCTTAATACATAACCCATAACCCCAGCATTGCTAGGGACTCAGTATTCTAAAAAAGTTTAAGATTGTAGTTTTTCTAAGTTTCTATAATATCTGACTAAAAGACCGAAAATTAAACATGGTCTTTATATACTCCATCAACTCTGCAAAATTGGTACCTACATGACGCTTTAAAGAATCCGTAGATGTAGGATACACTTGACTATTAATTATAGCAGAGTCTAAAAGATAATCATATTGAGTCATGTCTATCTTTCCGTGCTTGTAGTTAGGGTCATAATTCCTAAGCATTTGTTCAATCTCTTTTAGTTTCCCCTTGCTAAACTTTGTTTTATTGAGTCGTGGAAGATTTATATTATCAGTGAAATGAAAGAGCAACCATAATTGAAAAGCAGGATTCGATAAAATGAAATGAATTTTATTCTTCTCGCAATCACTTACAACTGATCGCAATTGTTTAATGGAGAAACCGCCATCATCCCTATCACAGACTAACCAAGCAGAATCATTGTTGTAAGACATATAGTCGGGATTATATCGTTCCAACCATATTTTTAAACTTCTCAAACGCTCTTGAGGTTGCGAACTATGTTCCTTTTCACCAATATAAGCAAGCTCTTCATTTACAATATGTATCTGCACAGTTGTCTGGAACTTCCTGCGACACATTCTAAAAACGTAATTAAAATACATAGGCTCTTCCCCTTGTCCCTCAGAGACGACAGCAAAAACAGCCACATGATTTTCCAACCGGCTTTCAGCAGGAATCATTGGAACTCCCACTTGAGTTACCCTACGAAATTTTAATGCCATGATTACTGAGGAATGGCTGCAAACCTACCAATGAGATACTTACGGATGATGTCATCTTTATCACCACTCAAGCGATAGCTACTCAACGGATAGAGTGTCGATTGTTTGCCCTTCTTATCAACGAACCATATCTCCTGGTTTGTAATAGGTGACCGATCTAATAACACGACATCATGCGTGGTACATATAAGCTGACTACGGCGGTTTTCCGAGTTTTTATAGAAATGCTCCAGCATCTTTCGGGTCAAAATACAGTGCAGACTACGATCTATCTCATCAACTATTAAGACCCGATCTTCGCTGAGGATTTTTCCCAGTACAGGAATGAGGTCAAAAAGTCTCATCGTACCATCAGATTCGTTCTCTATACCGAAAGCCACTTCGCCATCATCAGTCTTATGTAGAAATTTGATTTCCGAGAATTCCAGTTCCGAGTTTTCGTCAAGCTTAACTAAGTAATCACGATTTCCTCCATGAAGTATACAAGAGTTACCATCTGTATCACGAGTCAGATCCGTTTTCAACTGCGCCATTAATTCCTTTGGAATATCAATAAACCCCGAACTAATTGGGATGAGCTGTATCTCATCAATATCAATATCAAAGAGATTATAATACTGTTTATAAAGCCTATTAACAGCCTCTTTATCTTTAGCCATAGCCCCAATGAGATTGATCGTAGAATCAGGAAAAAGAACAATTAGTTTCACAAACCACTGATAAACCGCATCAACAATCTCCTTGAAATGATCTCCGCCAAACTTTTTCACAGCAAGATTACTTAACACCAAGTCGCTCGATGCTGTTTCCAAATCCTCCTTATAAGTTTCATAGCGCTTGGCATTCCCATTTTGCTCACCCGTATTGAATACAATGTGATGACGATGAATTTCTTCGTCAAATTCCCTCGTAAAGATATCAACGTTATCGACATCCTTTCGGATATTAACAAGCCATTCTTCTAACACTTCAAGTCTTTTAAAGGATATAGCAAAACCATATTCATAAAGTTGGTCGTCAATCTTTAATTGAAATGTAAAAACTGAAGGACTCTGATTTCCATCATTACTCATCCTGAACGACTCATTGCTTGACTTGGCTAAACGACTATTGTCTAGTATATAGTTACGAGCGAAAGCCATAGCCTTAATAAGATTACTCTTACCAGAAGCATTGGGTCCATAAATCACAGCAGAACGCAGAATAGGAATCTCAGTATTCCTGTCCGCAACATGCTTATCCATCCCCTCCTGTGGGATAAAGGATAGCTCATTTATGTCTTTGAAAGACCTAAAATTTTCTACACTAAACCTATATAACATGAACGATATTTATCTAGCAGCAATAACTATATATTGTTATTCCTGCTGCAAAAATATACTTTTTCTTAGAAATTCCAAAGAATTTCCACAAAAAAGTTGCTGTAATGATAGAGATTTTCATTTATTGCTTCAAAAGACTGTTATACAAATCCAGATACTCTTGATAGCGATCGTTCTTATTGAACAATGCAACAGCCCTTTGACGGCATAGCTTACGCCGTTCTTTTTGTTCTAATGCCGAAATATTACATAACTCTTGGATTTTATCAACCATAGCTGAAATATCTCCCAGTTCAACAACAGCACCCGTTTCTTCACTGACGATTTCCGGGCAAGCTGTTGTATTATAAACGATAGCGGGCGTCCCACATGAAAGAGCCTCAGATGTAGTCATACCAAAGGTCTCTGCCTGAGAAGTATTCACATAGACATCTGCCATAGAATAATATTCTGCTAATTGGTCTGAGCTTTCAGTACGCGACAAACCAATGATACCTTCTGGTAACTTTTTTATTTGATTTGCAGAAAGTCCGATGAGAATAATGGCATATCTATGATCAAGTTTTTCTCTTATTTGAAAGAAATCATATAGCCCTTTTCTTTTGTCCCACACATTGGCAACACCAAGTACAACTTTTTCATGTCCACCAATTCTCACATTCTGTTTTAAATGGTCTGCACATTTTGGTTCAAACACTTGAGTATCTATACCATTATAAATACGGTGTATAATTTTATTTCCTAAAAAAGACTGTTCAGTCTCTTTTTTTAGCCAATCCGAGACTGTCACTATATTCAAGTTACTGACACTACCAAAACTTTGCTTTTTTAATAAAAAATTACGTTCGCATTTATCAAATAAATAACTTGCTGGATATTCTTTTCTTAATGGACAGGCGCCCTTACATAAAGTATACCAAAGTGAACAACTAGCATAAGATGGGTGGGCGCAATGACCTGTAAAAGGCCAGCAATCATGAAATGTCCAAACTATTGGAACGTTTGCCTTAGAAAGAAAATCAAACAACAGTGGATAATTCAAATAATAGCCATGAATATTATGCAGATGAATGATGTCTGGAGAGATTCGTCCTATCTCTTCAACCAAACTCTGAGTAGCTCTTTTAGACGCAAGACCTTGATTATCAAAGATACGTGACTGCAATCCATGCCATCGCTCATCCCACATACTACCAATACGAATCAAATGTGATTGGCTAGGATTTGCCCATCGGCCATAAGCGATGTAGCTTTCCCAGCCCTGCGACATGGCAAGCTGTCCAATCTCCTCAGCTATTCTACCATGCGATCCCCAATTTGCCGTTATGTTTATTTGCAAAAGTCTTGGCACCTAATCAATAAATTCACTTTTATCTGAATATTTTGCGAAATCCTCCTCATTAAATACAGAGATATAGGGGAAGTTGAATACTGTTACATCATTATGGTATTGATACCATGTCAAAACAGCATATAAACTCTTAAAGTATATAAACACATGGAGAGCAATTAATAATGTCATCATAGAACTGCGTAAAAAAAGGAATGCTGGGCGTAATGAAACGTAAGCAACAAATAGGCACAAAAAAGTACGGAAATAATACTCCACTCGGCCAGCCACTAGAGTATTAAAACTTAGCAAGCAATAAAGAGCATAACCTGTTATACAGATAGCTTTAGAGTAATAACCATCAGAACCCTGTTTTGGTTTATATAATAACACAGGTAGTATTATTAGGATACGTAACATCATTTGCAGGAGGATACTTTCGCCATTAGAATCTTCATATGCCATAACCCTTTGAAAAGGCTGAAAAAGAGTTGAAAGTACAGAGCCTGTGAAAGCGAACAAAGTAAGACCAACAAGGGCATATATCACACAAGTTTTATTAAAAAACTTCAAAGAAGCAATAAAAGGAATGATTGAAACCACAATAAACGAAAGATGAATAAAGCATCCTATAAACACACAAACATAAAACTTCACATAATTTTTGTGTTTGATAGCTGGATACAAATATAAAAGTAATGCAAGACAAATTCCTTGGCGAGTAGCTTCCATTGGACACATTAGGAACCCAAAACAATAGAACAACAATAATCCTATGCAACTATAACCACAATCTTCTTTAAAAAAACGATATGGTAGGAACATACACAATGCAGAAATAGAACTCATAAAAACTTCAAAGTCCAAAGACAAAGATTTGAAACAAAAAATAATACCACCAAATAATGGATCTATTTGTTCATATAAAGCAGGATTATTATAATAGGTCATATAACTAAAATAATCGCTCAGCTGCCCATACCTAAAGATTGCTATGAAACACATTAACAGATAAGCAATATTGAACCAAATTCTGCTTCTTTTTCCCGTAAAGACCTCTATAAAACTAAAAATAACAAGAATAATAAGTACAAGTTGATACATTGTTTCATTATTTATCAAAGGATCCCTTCATTCCATCTATACAAATTGTAAATTTCTATATACAACACAGAACTTTAACGTTACAAAAACATATCTTAAACACTGTACAAAATAGAAGAGCCCCCCCTGTTTACGCGAGATATAAAGAAAAGCCCTCCTCTGTTCTTTAAACCTTCTTGCTTTTGAAGCATTATCTTCTTCATAAAAATTAAGAATATGGTTTAGACGGGCATTCAAGACACAAACTTCTTTATTTTGAGAGCGATAAACATACATAAAATAAGTATCTGTAGCATAGAATCTCAGATTCTCATCATAGCCAGGAAAAGCATCTTTCAGATAGTTTGTCCTTATTACCATCCCACTATTAATCGCCTGCATATTCTTCACGGGAATCCTACCGACTCGGGGATGTTTCCACAGAACAGACCTTAGCTTAAGATATTCAAAGGACGGACTAAATATTTTGTTGCAGGATATTATTAATGGTAGGAACAAATTAATATTTGAATATTCTGGAGATTTTGTTGCCTTGAGTATCTCTGTAATGTATGACTCATCAAAAGATGTATCATGATCCAATATGACAAGAAAACTATCACGGCTACACAATTTTATAATATAATTGTATATTTCTGATAAAGAAGTATTCTCGTTTTTTGTCAAATACGAAATTGACAATTCTCGATTATAATCAATTAACTGCTTCTGTTCATATTGAGACAAAGAATTGGGAGAATTATCCCAAATATAGGTCACGCAATTACCTTTTAGAAGCCCTTTACAGTTTTGTAAAGACTGAAACGTTTCTGAACTAACAGGTTTTCTTTTATAAAGAACAATTAAAAAACAAAGAAGGGACATGAGTTTAATTTAAATTTGATAACATGAATTGAGATTTAAGTTTTTCTCAACAGAATCTATCACAGGAAAATACTATTGATTACAATTTTCAGCATATCTAAGGAAATCTTCAAAACTATCGAACGTAGGTTTTGAAGCCAAAAAGTCTTTCAGAATTTCTTCTTCTATGTCTCCACTCCGTTTAATACTTATTCCTGAAGAAATCAATTCACCCATATCTCGTGGTAAAAATAAAGAATAGAACCCTTCCATTTCTTTTATTGTTGGTTTTCTACCATAAGTCATACGAATGATATTTGCCTGTGTCACTGCATCTGATAAAAATCTATCTTTCCTTTTTTTATAAAACGCCTCCAATGTACATATTATTTTGGCTGGATTACCTGCAATAACCACATTATCTGGAAAACTTTTAGTAACAACAGCTCCGCTACCGACAACAACATTATCCCCCAACTGGACTCCAGGCATTATCAGTGCTCCCATACCAATAAAATTGTTTTTACCGATAATTGTTTTTCCAGAACACTCGTTCATATTATCATGGAAAACACGCCTGAAGACACTAAACGAAAAGTCATGGCAAAGAATAACAACTCCACGAGTAATCTTTGCATAATCCTTTATCTCCAGCAGATAAGGGCGCGTAGGATCAACGAAATTAGTATAAGGATGGAAAAATTTGACATAACGACCTATTTTACTTCCTCTTCTCCTTAAACAATTTATTAGGGCGTCCGAGCTATAACTTTCTGGATAAAGTATACGAAGTGCAATTCTACTAATTAGATTTCTTATTTTATACGCCAAGGTCGTCATCATATTTGTCCAACTAAAAGCAATTCTTCATTTTCAATCTTATATACCCTTCCACATTCACATTTAAGGCTATCATTTAGTCGTTTACCACATTCGCAGACCCAGCCTATTTGTTTAGCAGGAACTCCCACCATCAAGGCATAGTCCTTAACATTCTTAGTTACAACTGAGCCTGAACCTATCAAAGCACTTTTGCCTACCGTATGACCACAAACAATAGTACAATTTGCTCCTAAAGAAGCTCCTTCCTTGATAAGAGTCTTTGCATAGACTCCATGAACAGGGAAATGGGCGCGAGGGGTAGTAACATTGGTAAATACACATGAGGGGCCACAGAATACGTTGTCTTCTATCTCAACACCTTCATAAACCGATACATTGTTCTGAATACGTACTCCATTGCCAATATGGACATTATTACCAATATTCACATTCTGGCCTAAGGAGCAGTTCTTACCGATTCTTGCTCCTTTTTGTACATGAGAGAAATGCCATATCTTAGTACCCTCACCTATTTCTACATCATCATCCACATAGCTGGATTCATGAACCATATATTTCTTGTCACTCATACTAACTCTTATTATTTAAAAATTTGTATATTATTTCGATAGGATGAACAGCCTTTACGCCTGTACCATCCAAAATCTGTTGCCTACAAGATGTGCCAGGTGCTGCTATTATTGCAGGGATGCCGTTAGTCTCTTTCACAGCCATTCTGACAGTTGGGAACAAAATCATTTCACCTATCTCTAACGATGTCTTGTAATGTTCCTTCTCATACCCGAAAGAGCCTGCCATACCACAACAACCACTCGGGATAACATTGACCTTGGCTCCCGATAGCAATGTATTCAATACTTTAGCCGTTTTGTCCACTCCCACCAAGGCTTTCTGATGACAATGCCCGTGCAACCAGATTTCCATCTCTGCTGATTCAAAATCTTTAGCAGAAATATTCCCAGACTCAATTTCTGTAAGTAAGAAGTCATCATAAAGTAAACAGTTCTTTGCGAGATTTCTTGCTTGATCCCTCATTTCAGCAGGCACCAAGTCAGGATACTCATCTCTAAAGGTCAAGATGCAAGATGGCTCAATACCTATCAGCCGATGATTGTCTGTTACCTTATCAGCAAGCAATTGCACATTTTTCACTGCAAACTTTTTAGCACACTTCAAGCAACCCTTAGAAATAGCAGCTCTACCGCTCTCAACATGGTGGGGAATCTCAACCTTGTAGCCTAATCGCATCAGCAACTTAGCAAAAGTCAAACCTAGTTCTGCCTCCTGCAAATTAGTAAACTCGTCTGCGAACAAATAGACTCTCTTCTTTGGCTTTGCAATCCGATACTGTTCTTGCTCTTTCTTTACCAATTTCCGCATGGAATATCTATTCAATGTCGGTATCTGACGTTTAGCAGAGAAACCTATCACCTTTTTGATAATAGCAGATGACACAGTCCATGATGCGAAAAAGTTATATAGCGGTCTGATTATAGATCCAAACCGCTCTATTTGAGCCATGCGAGCCACCATAAAAGAACGGAAAGGCGTACCATGCTTATCGTAATAATGCTGAAGAATCTCTGCCCGCAACCGAGTCATGTCAACATTAGAAGGACATTCGCTCTTGCAACCCTTGCATGCCAAACATGAATCTAATTCCTCTTTAATTAAAGACCAATCGCCTCCTCTGGTTAATATCTCACGAAGAACATTAGCTCTTGCACGAGTTGTTTTCAATTCATCACCAGATACCTTATAGGCAGGACATAATGTACCTCCTATCAAATTACTCTTCCTACAATCGCCTGCGCCATTACATTGTTCTATCGAGCACATCAGTGCATTCATCTGACTTTTAGCACCAGTGGCCCCAGGCGCAGTACACTCATCAAATGCAGCCTTCCAATTAAAGTAAGTATTGTCAGAACCTAGCTTTTCCTCTACATCATATTGCTGATCAATGTCAAAGCGCAGCATACTATCCATTGGCAGCGTATCCACTATCTTATGCAGATTGAAAATTCCATATGGATCCCAGCATTGCTTTACCTGTCGCATCAACTCATAACATTCATCGCCATATAGCATCTTTATAAACTCACCACGAAGTCTTCCATCACCATGCTCACCGCTGATACTGCCACGATGTTTCTTTACTAATCGGGCCGTTTCAGTAGCCAAATCACGGAAAAGTTTTTGTCCCGCCTTTGTTTTCAGATTGATAATCGGACGAAGATGCAACTCACCAGTACTAATATGACCATAATAGACCACACTTGCACCAAGTCTGTGCGTCATCACTTGGAATTCCTTCATATAAGCTGGCAGATACTTTGGTGCCACAGCAGTATCCTCAATGACTCCCATAGGCTTAGCATCGCCTTTCATACCACCAAGAATGCCAAGCCCGGCCTTTCGCAAAGCCCAAACCTTGGCTACATCTGAACCATAAACACGAGTATTCAGATATATCAATCCACTATCAAGCAAATCCTTCTCCAAAGCATCTGCTTTTGCTTCCAGTTCTTCTCTAGTATCAGCCCGAAGTTCTGTAATTAACAAGGCAGCAGGCTCACCTTCTACAAAGAAACGATTCTTCTGTTGCTCTTTATTACCTTTACTAAGTTCTAAGATATCACCATCCATCAGCTCTATTGCTGTGGGATAATGTTTCAATGCAACGAGATTTGCTTCAAAACTTTTATCCAATGTATCACAATGTCCACAAACCACCATGATTTCCTTCGGTGGCAGTGCATCCAATGAGACTTTTATTTCTGTTATAAAGGCAAGCGTACCCTCACTACCCGCTAACAACTTACAAAGTGCGAGTCCAGGATTATCTTTAACAATCTCTATTGCTTCATCTATGGCATAGCCACAACTTCTTCGCTGAAGCCCTTTATCTGGATAATTTTCATCTATTATGGAACATATCTTAACGTCTGATGCCCATGTTTCTAACTGTGATAATATTCTATTCTGCAGATTGTTATTACGATCTATATTCTCTGTATCAAATGCTGAACCATCAGACAGAACACCTTTGCAAGCAATAACATGGTGCCTTGTACTGCCATATACTAATGAATGAGTACCACAAGAGTTGTTGCCGAACATACCACCAATGCAGCAACGATTACTGGTTGATGTCTCTGGACTAAAGAACAAGCCATAAGGTTTTAGCGCAATATTCAATTCATCTCGCACCACCCCTGGTTCAACTCTTACCCATCGTTCTTGCTGATTAATCTCAAGAATATGATTCCAATGCTTACTGATATCTACAACAATGCCACTACCTACCACCTGACCTGCAATAGAAGTGCCACCAGCACGAGGAATCAGATGCGTATGCCTTTCTATAGCCATTTGCAACAGCGTCTGAATATCTTCTGTCGTTCTTGGGAAAGCTACACCATATGGTATCTCCCGATATACAGAAGCATCGGTAGCGTAGGCTATCTTATGTAGACTATCAGTATAGAATTGCATTAATTCTCCAAATAATTAAGTATCTCGTCAATAATATGCTTAGCAGCATTAGCATCACCAAACAGCTTAGGGAATTTTACCTCTTGATTAACAAGTTCTTTATACCCATCTACAATTCGTTGATAATCTGCATCAGCAATAATGCCGGCACCATAATCTGTAATTTCTGTCCACTCTGTTTCTGGACGGAAAATAACACACGGGCGCTCAAAGAAGAAAGCCTCTTTCTGTACGCCACCACTATCTGTCATAACTATCTTTGCATGCTTTTCCAAAACAATTATTTCAAAAAAAGTGGCAGGCGGAATTAATTTAATACAAGGAGAGCTTTTCAATCTATGATAAATATTTCTTTCTACATTCTTCTCCAGTAGCTTTGCGGTACGAGGGTGTAATGGTATAACTATATCTATTTCGTTTATTTCAGAAATATCTATAAGTGCTTTAAAGATGCTTGTCAATCGCTCTGGATTATCCGTATTATTATCCCGATGGATGGTGGTAAGGACATAATTGCCAGATTTCAAACTTAAGCGTTTCAAAATATCACTCTTTTGCTCTGCCATTTCTGCAAAATAAAGTGAATTATCATACATAACATCACCAGACTTTACAACTATGCGTCCTTTCCCGTTTTTAAACTTAGCTACTGAACTGACAAAGCCTTCTCGTACTAAGTTCTGATAGCCAGTTTCAGTAGGAGGAAATAGGATAGATGAAAGTTGGTCACATACAATTCTATTTATCTCTTCAGGCATAGCCATGTTAAATGACCGAAGCCCAGCCTCAACATGAAAAACCGGCACGTGAACTTTTGATGCTGCTACAGCCCCCGACAATGTAGAATTTGTATCGCCATAAAGTATGACTCCATCAAAATGCTCAGAAAGAAGGACTTCTTCTATTCCTGCAATCATTTTCGCAGTCTGCTCCCCATGCCTTCCAGATCCCACTCCGAGATTATAGTCTGGCTTAGGGATTCCAAGTTCATCAAAGAACACCTGCGACATGTTTGCATCATAATGCTGTCCCGTATGCAATATCTTTTCTGTTATTTGATCTGCATAAAGTCTTTTTATCGTTCGAGATATTGCTGCAGCTTTTATGATTTGAGGCCTTGCACCTATAACTGTTAACAACTTTATCATGATCTTACCGTTTTATTTCTTTTACGACTAATGACATCTGGTATTTCCATGTGGCTCTTTCATCAATGCTATCGCGAATAGCCAATGGAGTCTGATCTAATTTCTTTAGAAACAAGATGATGTCTTCAATTATGATGGGAGTATCATCGGCTGGAACTTTCCAAATAAAATCTTTGTTATCAAAATCCGAATTAATATTTGAGTAAATAAAAGGAATTCCCCGAGCTGCATACTCAATACATTTTAAAGGCTTACCTTCTACCAATCCTATTCTATGAAATCCCAACGATCCAACAGCTAAATCTGCATTATCAAAATAATGGTTAAGTTCATCTCCTCTTTTTACACCTTCAATAAAAATTCTATTGACGATATTATAATTTTGAGCTATTTTTAAATATTCCTTAATAAGGGAATCATTATCTCCTATTATGTAAAAATGAATATCTTCTGTTCCCCCATTCTTATAGTATTCTCCAATTCCTTTAATAAGCCGATCGTATGCATGCCAAGTAGCCAATTGTGCTACACCAACAAAATTATAACCTTTATGCTTTAGGCATGTTCGCAGTGGGATTGTATTAAAATCTATTCCATTGGAGATCTTAATCGTAGGTACACCAAATATCTGATCATAATCCTGAACTGTAACAATCCTATCTACATATTTAGCGAATTTGTTTCTAGACTGCCTCTCTATTAAATCTATAACCTTATGTCTCAGTGGAACGTTTGCGTGTTCAGCATCATAAGGATATGTCGGTATCTCAAGAAAAACAGACACTCCCATTTTTTTCAATTTCCTAAGAAAAATAATATAAAAAGGAGTTGCAATATGGATATATCTAATATAAACAAAAGATATGTCGTTAACCTTTATAAAGCGAAGAATTGGAGAAAAAAGAGTATAATATTTTATTGTTGCTAAGCATCCCGAGCCCAAAGAAAAAAGAAATTTCCCGTCTATAAAATACGACCTATTATTATTTGAAAGATGCACACTACACAAATGCATATTTACACCATTCTTCTTAAAGCCATCTCTTTGAGCTATGATTTTTTTACTTACACCACTATCTGAAGATAACACTTCATGGGCTATATATAAACCATTCATATTAGGGAAAGGAAAACTTAGTTTTACTTGAAATAATCAATAACTCTATTAAGAACAGAATCTTGTATATCTTTTGTCATCTCTGTATGAATCGGCAATGACAATACAGAATATGCAATATTCTTAGAAATGGTCAATTCTTCTGCTGCACGAGTTATTGGCTTAAATGCATCCTGCTCCTGTAATGGCAGTGGATAATAAATCATGCTGGGAATTTCTGCATCTGTCAAGAACTGTTTCAGAGCATCGCGCTTGCCATTCTTAATCTTCAAGGTATATTGATGATAGACATGTGTGCTCTTTTCCAATTCCTTTGGTGTGATAAAGTACTTCTCATCAGGATCGAAGGCTTTCAGTTTCTCTGTATAATAATTAGCCGCAGCGTAACGAGCTTGACTGTATTCATCAAGATGCTTCAGTTTAACATTCAAGATGGCAGCCTGAATAGAGTCCAAGCGAGAATTACAGCCAATAACCGAATGGTGATACTTCACTTTCTGTCCATGATTGGCAATCATACGCAATTTCTCCGCCAGCTCATCATCCTTACAGAAGATAGCACCACCATCACCATAACAACCAAGGTTCTTAGAAGGGAAAAATGAGGTGCAACCGATCGTTCCCATTGTACCAGTTTTTTCCTTATGACCATCTGAGAACGTATATTCTGCACCAATAGCTTGAGCATTATCCTCAATCACATACAGGTTATGCTCTCTTGCAAAATTCAAGATGGGTTCCATATCGCAACTCTGCCCAAATAGATGCACAGGGATGATGGCTTTTGTCTTATCGGAAAGCCCCTTCTTGATATTATCAACTGTTACATTGAAGGTCTCGTAGTCAACATCGACCATCACAGGTGTTAACCCTAAAAGACCTATAACTTCGGCAGATGCCACATAAGTAAATGCAGGAACAATAACCTCATCGCCAGGCTTCAGATCTAGTGCCATCAAAGCTATCTGAAGTGCATCAGTACCATTAGCACATGTAATAACATGGCAACCGCCCATATAGTCACTCAAGTTCTGGGCAAACTCTTTCACAACAGGTCCATTGATGAATGCCGTATTGTCTATCACATTCTGGATAGCAACATCCACCTCGAGCTTTATCTTCATATATTGACCTTTGAGGTCAACCATCTGAATCTTCATCTTACTTTTTACCCTTTTACTTTTTTTCCTTTTTACCTTTAATTAGTATTTAACATCATCCCATCCAAAGGGGTGCTTTGCCAAAGGACGTTCTGCCAGAGGGTGATAATCACCTACGAGACCAATTGGAGTAGCAGTACGGATTTCCTCCACAATCTTGATGCAGTTACGTGCCTCGCTGATACGGAAGCCTTCACCGGCAAGGATTCTACGATAACTCTCATTATGCAGCTCTGTAAAACCTTGGCTAAATTCAAACTCCTCGCCATCAATATTCAAAGTACGATAAGTTTTCTTTTCACCTTGAACGGCATTCTCTGGTAGGCAATCTGCATTGATACTCAAGAAGTACTTTACATGAGCATGCTCAAGTTCCAAGACACCTGCAACACGGTCAAAGCTCATCACATTCACGATATTCTTCTTAACTGGACCGAAAATCCACTGAAGCATATCATAGAAATGTACACCAATGTTGGTAGCTACGCCACCACTCTTATGGTTATTGCCTTTCCATGAAGTATAATACCACTTACCACGAGATGTGATATAGGTCAGGTCGATATTATAAATTTTGTCCTTTGGACCTTCTTCAATCTTCTTCTTCAAAGCAGCAATCTTATCATGCAAACGAAGCTGAAGAATGTTATAGGCTTGATGACCTGTTTCTTCCTCAATCTTAATCAGGTCTTCCAAACTCTGACTGTGGAGCACGATAGGCTTTTCACAGATGACATTCATGCCATTACGCAGACCATAGCGGATAAACGGATCATGAGTATAGTTTGGGGTACAGATAGAGAGCCACTGTATCTCATCTTTGGTACCCTTCAATTTCTCAACGAAGCGCTCAAACTGCTCTTGCTCCGTAAAGAATGAGCACTCAGGAAATGAAGCGTCAAGTCTTCCTACACTATCAAAACGATCATAAGCAGCAACCAGATTATTACCAGTTTCTGCAATTGCCTTAATGTGGCGTGGTGCAATATATCCTGCTGCACCAATTAATGCAAAATTAGCCATTTTATTATTCCTTTCTACCTTTTTACTATTACAATCTTCCATCTACGATTTCGCGTGGCAAGATACACTTAACATCAAAAATAACATGATTCTTTACAAGCAATTCATTCCAATCAACATCATTATCACGGAATTGCTTGTGAGCTACCGCAACAATGGCAGCATCAAACTTACCCTTTGGCAACTCACTCACGATATCAATACCGTATTCATGCTTTACCGCCTCAGGATTTGCCCAAGGATCATAAACTGTCACATTCACATTATATTCCTGCAAAGCATGGTAGATATCGACGACACGAGTATTACGCACATCTGGGCAGTTCTCTTTGAAGGTGAAGCCCATAATGATAATATTTGATCTCAACACCTGAATACCCTTCTTCAACATATGCTTAATGGTTTGGTCAACTACGTATGCGCCCATACCATCATTCATGCGACGACCAGCCAAGATAATCTCGGGATTATAACCTAAACGCTGCGCGCACTGTGCCAAGTAATAAGGATCAACAGAAATACAATGTCCACCAACAAGACCGGGATTCATCTTGATAAAGTTCCACTTAGTTCCTGCTGCTTCAACTACATCAGTTGTGTCAATCCCCATCAGTGTAAAAATCTTAGAGAGCTCATTGAAGAAAGCAATCATAATGTCTCGTTCTGAGTTTTCGATGACCTTCGCTGCCTCAGCCACTTTAATAGATGGTGCTTTATGAGTTCCATTCAAAAGAACAGAATTATAGACCTTATCGATGATATCGGCCACTTCAGGAGTTGAACCCGATGTGATTTTCAGGATTTTCTCCACGGTATGAACTTTGTCTCCAGGATTAATACGTTCAGGCGAATATCCTGCAAAGAAGTCAACATTATACTTCAAACCTGACACCTTCTCAACAACAGGAAGGCACTCATCTTCCGTTACGCCAGGATAGACAGTAGATTCATATACAACGATATCCCCTTTAGAGATAACTTTTCCAATAGTCTCACTTGCTCCCCAAAGCGGTCTTAAATCAGGAGCCTTATTCTCATCAACAGGAGTAGGAACAGCAACCACATAGAAATTACAATCCTTGATTTTTTCCATGTCTGTTGTACACACAAATCCATGATTCTTGATTGCATCTTGAAGCAATTCATCTTTCACTTCAAGAGTCGCATCATGGCCAGCCATCAACGCATCAACGCGCTTCTGGTTCATATCAAATCCTACAGTAGGATACTTGGTTGAAAACAACCTTGCCAAGGGTAAGCCTACATATCCTAGACCTACTACACAAATTTTAATTTCTTGCATAATTATATCTAACTTATTTTCTCAAAAACAGAATTAGCTCTTTGAGCATTGACTGTGCAACTCTTTTCTTTCAATATCTTTAAAAGATGTTCACTAATTGCTATTTTGTTAGCATGATAAGCTTTCAAGATTGTGTCCTCAAGTTTTTCAATATCTTGAACAACAAAATACGGAATATTACCATCAAATTCTAGTTCATCATATCTCAACCACGAACCATTGATTATTTTCTTTCCACATAACAGATATTCTCCGAAACTAGTACTATTCGCATCTGTTGTCTGAACATGAATAAACATATCTGTAGCTTTCCTTAATCGAAAAAGATCAGGCAATTCTAAGAAATTCTCAAAAAACACTGCTTTTATGCCCGCATCTTTACAAGCCTTCTTAACGTTGCTTCTATATTCTGGGACCCCATTATAAGTAAAAGGGAAAAGAAGAGTTAAATTATTAGGCAGTTGATCTTTAATTTTAGCTATTGACTGAATAACTTTCAAATGCTGTTGGGCTGGAGAAGCATTATAACCACACGTAATTGTATATGATCCCTTTACTCCCCAATATGACTTTGCTTGTTCTGTCGTAACTTTGTTCTTGTTCTCAATAATATAATCAATAGTTGAAGATCCCAAATCAAAATAAGCAATCTTAGATTCTGGGACATTAAAAATACTCATCACGTCTTTTGTAAATCGGTTATCTACGCCAGATACATAATCTGCATTTTTATATAAACTCATCAATCTTGTTCTAGACTTATTTCCAATTCGGTACACATCACTTCCCCATGGACTTAAGACCACCTTTGAAGACATCATATTCAAACTATCCATTATATACGTGTAGCTTTCTGATACAAAATGAATATTAACAATATCAAAATTCCTTGTTTTGATAAAATTTCGAAAATGTTTTTTCCACAAATACATCCTTTCTAATCGTCTTACATAGGGTATTTTAGCACTTCGCAAAGTATCATTAAAAAAGTAACATTCCTCAAGACAACTATAAAATTCGTCGTCTGCTACAGTTGAATTCGTTTCTGGCCCCCACAAGTATATTTTTGCCAGTGGATTCTCTCGTTTCAGAAACTTTATAAAATTGATAATATAAATACTGTTAGCACAGCCAAGAATCAAAATTTTATAGTCTTTTTTCATCCTACAACACTTTTATCATTTTCAAATATTCTGGCCATTCACCCATATCATGCCAAGATTCCTCACTGACTGGGAAACAGCCAACTCTACCGCCTCTAGCCTTAACTTTCTCCATCAAATGAGTAATATGGAAAAACTCACCTTCAGGAATCTCGTCAATCAACTCTGCATTTAAGATATACACTCCAGAGTTCACCATATATGTATGTTCGGGCTTCTCTTTCAATTCAATCATCAAGCCATCCTCTCCTGTTTCAATCACGCCATAAGGTATCTTGAAACTCTTAACCATCGTCACAATGGTCATGTCGTTGTGGTTATTTACATGATAATCATAAACGTCTCGATAATCCTGGTCATTTATACTATCACAGTTTGACACAAAAAAAGGCGTTTTTATTTTTCCTTTCAATAGAGACACACTACCTATAGTTCCTAGAGGCTTGTCTTCCATAAAGAATTCAACAACATACCGATGATCCAACTGACTCAGATAATACTCCATCATGTCAGCCTTGTAATTCACAGACATATAGAATTTACGACATCCTATAGCCTCGAACTGATCCATTATAACCTCAAGGATTGTCTTTTCTCCAACTGGAATCAAAGGCTTAGGTAACACATTAGTTAAAGGCTTCAGGCGAGTTCCTTTTCCTCCCGCCATAATGACAACTGGTAGATTAATCTGCTCGCGTTCCTTTTCCTGAGGTGTATGAAACATTTCATCCCAAAGCAGCACATCTATCATTTCACCAGTCTCATCAACAATAGGCATATATTGACAGCGCTCACGAACCATGATTTTTCGAACTTCATCTTTCGAAGTGTCTGGATGAACATATATCTTTTCTCGTTCAATGATGGTTTCTATCTTATCAGACAGAGGCACGCTCTTGATTATTGACCTTTGGATATCACCAATAGTAAGTATACTAACAAAATGTCCTTCGTCGAAAACGAAAAGCATTTTCGTATGCTCAGTATCCATTTTCTTCAGTGCATCCAGAAGTGTGATGCTAGGTGCAACGATGATGTTGCTGATTTTAGATTTGAAATCGTTCATTAGAATCTACTTGATAGCATTTACAGCCTTTTCGAATGTATCGCAGATAAAGTTGATCTGTTCTGAAGTAAGAGCAGCATACATTGGGAGGGTAATTTCATTGTCAGTAACATACTCTGTCTGAGGCAATTCTGCGCCTAAGTCTGTGAAAGTAGAGAACTTATGGGCAGCAGGATAATGAACACTCGTCTGAATGCCAGCAGCATGAATATACTCACGAATCTTATTACGACGTTCCTTGTTGCTGTTCATCAAAACAACTGGCAAAATATAGTTACTCACGAACTCTGTATTATCTGCAAAAGGAACAACCACGCCTTCAATCTTGCTCAGTCGGTCAACATATTGTTTACGAACATTGATACGGGTTTCCAGGTCAATGGGGAGTTTTTTCAACTGCTCAATGGCAATAGCAGCACGAATATCATCCATACGGAAGTTATACCCCAAACAGGTAATATCATACTCTGTCGCATGACCACTTGCACGCTGGTAACTCATCGTACTCATTCCATGAGAACGTATCAGTCTAGCCTTTTGGGCCATCTCTTCATTGTTGGTGATAAACATACCACCTTCTCCTGTAGAAATGTTCTTGTTCGAGAAGAAACTAAAACTAGCGCAATCACCTATTGTACCAAGCTTCTTTCCTTTATATTCTGACAGTGGACCATGACAAGCATCCTCTATGATCTTGAGTTTATGCTTCTTGGCAATTGTCATGATTTCATCCATTTTACAAGGAAAACCAGCCATATGAACAACTACGATTCCCTTTGTACGAGGAGTTATCTTCGCCTCAATATCTTTTGGATCGATATTAATATGATCTGGGCCAACAATATCAGCAAATACAGGAGTTGCACCTACATATCGGATACAGTTACATGAAGCAGCAAATGTTAATGAAGGACAAATGACCTCATCGCCAGGACCAAAGCCACAAACCATACATGCTACATGCAGCGAGTCTGTACAGTTAGACATACTGACAGCGTACTTGACATGCCACATATCAATAAACATCTGTTCCAATTCTGCATTCTTTGGACCTGTACTGATCCAGCCCGATTTGATAGTATCGTAGGCAGCCTGTGCCTCACGCTCATCAAAATTTAAATTAAATAATGGAATTTGATATGACATAAGTTCTATTGTGTTAGCATTTGGCTAAAACAACAGAACCATATAATGTCCTACTCAACCAGCCTTACACTGCTTGGTATGTTGACAATCCTATCGCCAAGCCAAACTGAATTTGTTAATCCATCATTCTCGAAGTCCTTGAACATAGGCAACCTTGACATCAATTCCCAAATTGGGCGAGTCATAATGCCATTGTTATTACTAAATTGTAAAAAGGACTGCTGTGATTCTTTATCTTTAAATATTAATGTATTAAGCCAATAATTTGAACGGCAGTTTTCTGGTTCGGTAAAGAAATCAACACCATCGACATTCTTGAAGAATTCAGCATACTTATGAGCTGTCTGACGCTTATTCTCTACAAATCGCTCAACATTCTCTAGCTGGGCGCATCCAAGAGCTGCATTAATATTGGGCATGCGGTAATTATAGCCAATATGATCATGCTTAAACTCCCATCGATGTGGTATCTTGGCTTGTGTAGTGATATGCTTGGCGAAAGATCCGAGCTCTTCATCTTGGAAGAGCATCATGCCTCCACCTCCCGTCGTGATGGTCTTATTACCATTGAAACTCAGAGCACCGACCACTCCAAACGTACCAGTATGCTTGCCTTTATAAAGAGAACCTATACTTTCTGCAGCATCTTCAATTAATGAAATATGGTACTCATTACAAACCTCTACTAACTCATCCAGATGTACAGGATGTCCAAAGGTATGCATGGGTACACACGCTTTTATTCTTCTGCCAGTTCGTTTATTGAAACACTCATTATCTTTTATCTCTGCATTCTTTGCCAGCCATTCTTTAACTGCTTTAGGTGATAGTCCAAGTGTATCCTTATCTACATCAATGAAAACAGGTTTAGCGCCAATATATGATAAAGCATTGCAAGTAGCGACAAAAGTCAGTGCTTGCGTCAGCACTTCATCACCAGAAAGTACCCCCCCCCAGCATGAGCGACATGTGCAGAGCATTTGTGCCACTGACACACACCACGGCTCTTTTGGAGCCAGTATATTTGGCCGTTTCTTCTTCAAATTGGTCAACATACTTACCAACACTTGAAACAAATGTAGTATCAATACATTCATTCAAATATTTCTTTTCATTTCCACAAAACATAGGCACTGAAAGAGGGATAAAATCCCCTCCTCCGTACAGTTCGTGGATGAAATCTGTTATTATTTTATAATCCATATCCAACAATTAATCATAAATTGCAACAACTATTTCTACAGTTTTCCAACCATATTGAGTATTTTCCTTTCTACTCTATAGAATAGGAAATTATTGTGTCTAATAAGATACCATAAGGTTCTTTCACGTATTGACTTACTGCGAACATAATTATCAATCTCTGGAAACAACTTTGAAATTTTTAATCTATCTTCAGGACTATATGCTGGATAATAAATACTCTTTATCCGATATTTAGCCTCATTAACAGCATCGCAATAAACAGAATTATCATCTTTACAAAATATTTTCTCAAGTTTATTAACAGCAAAGACCAAGTCTTCTATCTTTTGCCATTTGGCGCCATGAGAATGCGATGTCATATTATTCGTTCTATAATAATATGTAACCTCATCTAAATTTGATATCTTTTTCGCTTTACTATACAATAATGGCGAAGCATACGTATCTTCAATAAAATCTTTTCCTTTCAGAAATAAATCGTCAACATCTTCAAACAACTCTTTTTTATACAATTTCCCCATTAATGAAGGAGCCGCCTTAAAAGATATCAACTCATACAAATAATCTTGAACTTCAGTTTTTTTCTCTCTTTTCAAAATCTTGAAGCCATCATCCATATTATACTGCATATTCGTCTCAACAATATCAGCATCTTCGTTTATGGCACAAAATAACATAGACTCAACAGCATTACTTGATATAAAATCGTCCGAATCACAAAACATAAAATAATCTCCATGTGCTGCCTTGATTCCCTTAATTCTTGTAGCAGCTAACCCTTGATTCTTCGGACTATTAATTATTAGGCAACTATTGGATATACTATATTTCTTTATATATTCATCCAATACTTGCATACTTTTATCGGGAGTCGCATCATTAACAAATACATATTCTATTTTATGATATGTCTGAGTAAACAAAGAATCTAGGCACTCGCCAAAATACTGTTCCACATTGTAAATAGGTACAATAATTGAAATCAAAGAATCCATAATAGTACAAATAATCTTATATTAGAAAACTACAACTCATATTTTGCGAACTTTGAAATTAAAAAGTTAAAAATACGTATCAATAAAGAATGATACTTGTTGGGTCTGTTTTGAGTAAATGCCTCAGATAATTCATATAACAATAGTCTTTTCCTATATTTATTGTATGGCTCAACTAAATTCTCTTCTTGGAAATAAGTATAGGCTTCATTCCAAAAGAAGAGGGATAACGTAGTCATAAATCTCTTTGAATAATAGTCACATTTTCTATTCGACAGGGAATCACCAAACCTATATGATACAGTTTCTTCAGGCATATAATCTAACTTATATCCCTTACGAGTTAATTGTAGCCACATTGGATAATCTTCGCAATATTTGTACAATTCCGGGAACGGATTTTCTGCGATAAAGCTAAACCTATAAAAGGCAGTTGGAGCTTGAACAACCCCATCATCTCTCAGAATCAGTCTAAACTGCATTCTGGCATCTGATTCTACAAAAGATTTTGCATAGCAAGAATTGTCAAGATCAACTTTCAAAGGAAGGATTACTCTCCCTTTTGGAGTATCACGGAAATATTTCATCTTTGAAAACAAGACATTACACTCAGGATGAGATTGAATATAAAGAATGCATTTATCTATGCAATCTGGTAAAAGCAAATCATCACCTGCGAGTGTTTTCACCCAATCTCCTTTGCAGACTTTTATGCCACGATTCAAGTTTGCTGGGACACCTGTATTACATGGCGTAGTTATAACCTCAGAATGCTCGAATCGGGTTGAATGATCTCTTATCCATTTTTTCGCAATACTTACAGTTTCATCTTTTGATCCATCGTCACTAACTATTAGCTCTAAACGATTATAGCTTTGATTAAATACACTTTCAAGTGTCTCACAAATTGTAGATGAAGAATTATAAGTAATAATAACAACAGAAACTAAGATGTCGCCCATTATTATATGAATTTATTCATAATATCAACTATATATTTTATATCATCTACCGAAAGGACAGGTCCTATTGGCAGGCTCAATTCCTGATTAGCAATCTGTTCTGTGATAGGCAACGACAATTGGGGTGTATTCCAAGACTCCTTTGCATAACATTCCTGTTTATGTGGAGCAATTGGATAATGAATCACTGTGCCTACTCCATTCTGCTCTAAATAATCATGCAAAGCATCACGTTTGCTTTCGCCTACAATGATCGGGAACAGATGATACGCATTCTGCTCATCAGGCAACAAATCAGGGAGCGTGATCAGCGGATTATTGATATGCTCATAGTAATAATGAGCGACATCCTTACGGTGCTGATTATCTTCAACAAGATACTTCAGCTTTACATCAAGCACTGCAGCCTGTATTTCATCCAAACGACTATTTCTACCCGTATATTTGAACACATATTTTTTCTGAGATCCATAGTTGGCTAAAGCTCGAATCGCTTTTGCCAATTCCTCATCGTTTGTTGTTACAGCGCCACCATCACCTAATGCGCCTAGATTCTTTCCCGGGTAAAAGCTATGACCTGCTGCATCACCTATTGATCCTGTCATGCGCCCATCCGTATGTTTACAGCCATGCGCCTGGGCATTATCCTCTATAAGTTTTAGATTGTATTTCTTGCACAGCTCTCCTATCTTTTCAGTATAGGCATTGCGACCATAGAGATGCACAATGGCAATTGCCTTGGTTTTTGGAGTGATTGCTTCTTCAATTCGGTCATCATCAATCTCTAGCGTATTGAGTCTAGGTTCAACTAATACAGGCTTCAGGCCATTCTCTGTTATAGCCAATATTGTAGCGATATAAGTATTTGCAGGAACGATAACCTCATCGCCAGGCTGCATTACGCCTAATTCTATATAGGCTCGGAATATCCAGATAAGTGCATCCAAGCCATTTGCACAACCTACACAGTATTTCGTTCCAATGAACTCCGCATAGTGCTGCTCAAACAGCTCGTTCTCCTTACCTTGGAGATACCAGCCTCCATTCACTACACGGGTAACAGCCTCATTTATCTCTGCACCATGAAGGGCAGTCACATCTTTAAGACTTAAAAATGGTATATTCATGATATATTTATTTTATTCCAATTAATTTACACTTCAATTCGTCACCAATATACTCAAATAGATTCTTTCCCGAATAATCTTTTAAGAATGGATTTGCACCTTGTTCTAACAGATAATGAAACAATTTATCATCAGTAGTTTTTATCATGCCATCTTTGGCATACATTATCACTGTAGTTCCCTTATAATTCCTAGCATTAATATCGCTACCTAATGATAACAAATATCTCGCTACATCATATTGAGCATAATAGGCAGCAACCATCAACATAGTCCATCCATGTGCAGCCTCATGTTCATGTATATAATCCGAGAGGTTATTAACTTGTTTCAACTCCTTTAAATTGCCTTTTTTTACGTATTCTAGTATATTATCCATTTTCTCTTTATAGAGTACAACATCATAGTCAATGGTGGCAATACGAATAGAATAATTGTCCTCTGAGACTAATGTACCAGGTTTCTCTGTACTCTTTTCACAAGTTATCTTTGTAGATGTAATTGGAATCTTATTGAACTTAGGTTGTTGATATGCCCTGAAAGAAAATGCTCTAATCTGCCTGTCTATCTGAAGTGATGTCCTGTTATAATCAATTAAACAATTTGCATAATCAATATCAGTACGAGGATAATATGTCGTGTCATCAGTAGGTTGGGGATAAGCTTTATAACTGTGATTAAAAACACTCTCCAGATTTGCAATGACCACATCTGTTCCCAACTTTATAAGCTTCAGATACAAACTCCCACACGTATCATTACTTTCTATTAATAGATCTCGCTGGTCAATAATGTCTCCTGTATCAATCCCAGCTTCAATCAAATGGAATGTTACTCCTGTGAATTTCTCACCGTTCAATATGGGCATAGCAGCCGTGTGACACCCTTTATACTTTGGAAGTTTTGAGAAGTGGATGTTGAAGAGTTCTTTTGACTTAAACCGATCTGGCCTAATAATCCTATCAAACTCTGTAGAAAGGAATATTAAATCTTCCCAATCGTAGACATCCTTTAAAGAAACTATCTCAACACCATTTTCTTCCGCGTATTTCTTAAATGAACGTTGAAAACCATCCTGTCCGTCATCACCTTTCGTGGGGATTGCAGAAATTCCAATTTGCGGATAATACTCCTGAATGTATTTACATACATCCACTGCGATATTGTTCTTTCCACCAATACAGATTCTCATACAAAGCCCTCCTATGCAGCTAAGTTCAACATTGAGTAGTTAATTGCATAGAGCGACTTATGAATCAATCCCCCCCCAAGTGGCTTTTTGGAAGTCAAAACATCATAATTCTCTTTGTTGCTCATATCGTTGTCCTTTCTTGTATTTTATAAACTCATCATAATCACGGATATAGTCATCCTTATCATATCCATGTGAAGCCAGAACCATGCAGACACTACCAGAGGAAAAATCATCAAGCGTACGCCAGATGCCTGGCACGACTAATAACCCTTGATAAGGACGGTTCAAGAGGAAAGTGCGTTTTACCTCACCATCATCTAGGGTGACAGAAAAACTGCCACTTGCCGCAATAATGAGCTGGCTCAGTTCCTTGTGAGCATGTGCCCCACGACTTTCACCGCCTGGCACGTCGTATAGATAATAGCAACGCTTTACCTCAAAAGGAACATCTTTGTTATTCTCCACAACAGAGATATTTCCCTGAGGTGCATGATGCTTGTTCAGTTCTATGATAGTACAATCGTAAACCTTACTTGTTTTCATCCTTGTAGCGCTTAAATTCTTCGTAATCCCGGATATAATCGTTCACATCATACTTTATTGATGAAAGCACAAGTGCCAGAGAATTGGTAGAGAAGTTGTCCATCTCACGCCACAATCCTTTTGGGACATATAGACCATAATAGGAACGATTCAAATGAAATATCTGTTTCTCATTACCATCATCAAGAACAACATCAAAACTGCCCGACATGGCAACAATGAATTCCTGATTCTCTTTATAGGCATGACCACCACGATGCTCGCCGCCTGGCACATCATAGATCCAATAGGTACGTTCTATTTTGAAAGGTATTTCCTTCAATTCCTCGATGACAGAAAGATTGCCACGAGGATCAGAAATTTTCGGGAGTTCTATTATTTGGGGTTTATTTATCATCATTTGTGAAATATATTAATTTTGGAACGTATGTATGTAGTAACATTAAACCTCTTTTGTAGTTCTCTATATGATAAATATGTAGATAAAATAACTAGGGAGCACCCTATTGTATATTTGTATGTAGAAGGAAGTAAAATTACTATGAGCAATATTACCAAACTTATCAAGAATTGTGGTGCAAAAAAGTTCAGAACAGAAATGTCGATATTGTAGTTGTATCGTTTATGACAGACTATGGTACATTGGATATAATATAACAAATAATTAACTATAAATGATAGGCCAAGGCCGTTTAAGCCCCATAGGTGATAAAATAGGATGTTAAGTAATAAAAAGTATATTTCAGCGCATAATTCATTAATAAAAAAATTTTTGGATTCACCTTTGGCGAGAAAAGCAAATCCTAAACACCATCCTGGTGCTTTTAGGAAAATACCGAAAACGCCAAATGCTATCATAAATGTAACCCCTAAAAATTTTGTTGAGTATAAAATAATAATAGCCAATTCACCTAATACTAGGAATGCCGCAATTAATGGCGCCAATAACAAAAAAGATAGCTCCATTTGTTGATTAATTGCATTGACAAACTTCTTTTCGTCATTGCTATAGGATGATAATCGAGGGAAATACTCTGTTGACATTGCTGTGAAAACCATGCCTACATACGTATTAATCACATTAAAACCAGAATTATAGAGACCCACATCTTCAATGGAGCCTGACCTGCCTATATATATACGAACTAAATATGCACATAGAATACTGAGAAAGGACTGAATAGAAATAAAGAAACCTAGATTTATCATGGCTTTTCCTTCTCTTAGGACTTCTTTCGGTGAAAGATCCACCTTATCCGTTTTTACTTTTCTTGCATAATATGTTGTCAACAGCAAGCCTGTTATTGATGATAAAAGCATAGCAGGAACAATACCTTCATTTCCCCAAAAATAAAACAGTGGAATACTAGTAATAAGCCCAATAAGACTACCAATAACACTAGATTTTGCCATCATCTTAAAATTGCGAGTCCCTTGAAGAACAACTCCTTGCCCTGATGATATCTGACCTAAAAGGAATGTTATAGAAAGTAATGCAAACGCCAATCTATAATCATAATTGCCAAATGTCAAATTGCTCCAGAATGGGGATAATACTAAACAAACTAACAAGCCTAAAAGGCCTGTTCCCCAAACAAGTCGGCGAAATATAGATACAGTACGGCTAAAGTGGTATCTGTCACCTGCCGTATAAGATTGGGATACATCTCTTACAGCACTTGTACTCAGTCCTAAATTTGTTGCTGCTCCTATAAGCCCCGTTGTAGAACTTAAAAGACCGGATATACCCATACCGGTAGGTCCAAGTAATATTGCAACAAACTTGGCGCTTATAATGGATATAAAAATTTTAAAGATTTGCACCCCACCAAAGAGGGAAGTGGTCTTTAACCCTTCTTTAAGATCTTCGTTATCTTCTTTCATGTTTATATAGTAAACATAACCTTAAAAAACGACCAACAAAGTAACTCTGTATGCGATACGTCAATGCTCGGCTTTCTTGAGATTTTTATGTAATCGACTTTCCGTTTTACTTACTGAAGAATTAATAGTTTACGATTATTTTTTAATCACATTAAGCTATCCGCTATACTTTTTAGTTCTTTCAGAATATCTTCCATATCAACACCTCTTCTTTTTGCCCAAGATGACAATGGACCTCTTCCATAATCATGATGGAGAATTCCATTACGAGGAAATCCCATATAATCTTTCCCATAAATAATACGAAGATATTGATGAACATTATTGGGAGCATTAAACTCATAGCCTCCAAATTGGACAGTCGATAAAGGATATATTAATTCCGAGGGATGAATAACGTTTTTCGAATATGTATCTGGCATTACATACATTAGTCTTACATTACCATACGAACCTCCTATCATTTTTGATCTACATTCTTCTCTATAATACACAGCAGGAGTTTGCATGTGATGAAAGTAAAACTCTCTACACTTACTCATTTTTGCATCTAATGATTTTATATCATCTTCATCACCCCGGTCACAATAATAATCATCTTTTGCAAAAATATCTAGCCATATACCTGTATCTTCATGTCGGTAACAAACTCCTATATTTACATGGTTGTTGTCAATTAATTCGATTCCATATTTGCTAAGAGCTTGTTTTAGCTCAATTTGAGCTTTATTATAGTCAGATAGTGGCATTGAAATATCCATATCATCATCCCAAGGGATGATACCCTGATGCCTCACCGCTCCTAACAAGGTTCCAAAGTCAAGCCAATAATCAAGGTGTAACCTCTTGCACTCATAACTAACGATTCGAAGCAATTGGATATCGCACTGATGAAGAATACGTAAATCTGGATCTTTTGCATTCTTAATTTCTGATGGATCATGAAAACAACTAAGAAAATAAAAAAGAGCATCTATATTCTCTTTTAATTCTTCTGTTACTACATCCAATCTATTCAGACCTATTAATCGCCACAGAAATGCTCTAACTATTCTCAATATTTTTGCTCGCATATCTTTTGTGATATAAATTTATAATACTAATCATCAATCATTTCACAACTTCTTGATACAAGTCTCGTATTATTGATTCTCCCAAAGTAACTGGATTATTATTTAATCTAGTTGGATTAACATAGGATGTAAGAATACTGATATCAGAGTCTCGATTAGCAGTGACAGGCTTTTCTATATCCATTTCTTTCAACATACAAGCAAAGATATCCCTTGCTGCATATGGAGTCTCTGAGCCCATTGATGCTGCAATTTCTTTATATACGCCCACTAAATAGTCTTGACCGCGACGATCTATACACTTTTCTGGATGGGCAAGCATATACTCCCAAATTTCCGCCATACATATAGCCACAGCATGACCATGGGGCAATTTATACATAGATGTTATCTTGTAGCTGAATGCATGGGCAGCTGTTGTTTGGGTGATGCATATGGCCTGCCCAGCAAGATTAGCTGCATGCATTATTTGTCTGGCAGATTCATCCGTGTTTTCAAAGAGATACTCACGCCACCATTTCATAATCGTTTCAACGGCTTCTTTTGAGAGTTTCTTGCTTTCATCCGTTGAGTTGACAGACCACCAAGACTCAATCCCCTGGCATAATGCATCCAGCATCGTACATTTCTTCTGATACAAAGGTAGTGTCTTGAGTACCTTTGGTTCCAGAATAGCTACATTGGGAATGATACTATCGTGTGTCACGCTCTGTTTTTTACCATCGTAATAAATCACTGCATAGCGAGTTGATTCTGATCCCGTACCTGCTGTTGTAGGTATGGCTATTAGCTTTACACCTGTATCCTTGTATTCCTGGTCTAAGTACAAGGAGTCTTTTGACATCCTGCAATAAAGTTTAATGCACTTGGCTACATCCATTGAACTTCCACCACCAACTGCAAGGATTGTATCGCACTCTTCCACATTGAAAAGATCTACGCCTTTACAAACGTCTTCATAAAGAGGATTTGGGGTGAAGTCAGAGAACTTTACATAAGGGATACCCATCCCTTCTACCTCATCCTTTATATTGAGAAAAGGAAAAGAGCTATCTGTTACAAGAAGGACTTTCTTTGAGCCTTGTAAAGCCTCAGAAAGATGCTCTATTCCATTATATATAATTTGCTTCATTATTCTTCTGAAAGGAAAGCCATGAGGGCTTCTTTATTCTCAATAGGAGTGGTTGTAGGACGACCGAGATCCTTGCGATTGCCTTTCTTTACTTTGATTTCAAGGAGTGTTGGTCCTTCATTTGCTTTGACATCATTAAGGATATCCACAAGATCCTCCTTAGTACTTACACTGAAGGTATGTTTATAGCCAACAGCACGAGCAATGCGAGGAAGATCGATATTTAATCCAACAGTAGGTTGACCACCTACAGAGTCGTGGGCACCATTATTGAATACCACATGGATATAGTTCTTGGGTTGTTTGCTTGCTACAATAGCCAAGCCCCCCATGTGCATAATTGTTGCGCCATCACCATCAAAGCACCATACTCTGCGATCTGGCTTTGCCATAGCAATGCCTAGTGCTATCTGAGAGGCATGTCCCATCGATCCTACAGTCAGGAAATCACGCTCATGACTTTCGTTCTTCGAAGTACGATATTCGAAAAGCTCGCGCGAAATCATGCCAGTGGTAGATACGATACAGTCTTTCGCATCTAAAGCGGCTGCAACTGTTTGAATGGCCTCCTCACGAGACATCGTCAGCTCATTCTTCTCAACGCTCTGGAGCGTGTAAGCATCAAAAGTATCTTTTTCGATGACCAAGGCATAGCACAGCTTCGTTGTTTGCATGTAGGCTACAGCCTTCTTAATCTGAGCCTCAGCTTTATCCTCCTCTTTGCTCAGCACTGTATAGTCAATGCCCATGACATTCAACAGACCTGTTGTCACCTTGCCTTGCTTTACATGCTGAGGTTCATCATGAATACCAGGTTTACCACGCCAGCCTATCACCAACAGCACTGGGATGTTATAAACATCAGGATCTGTCAGGGATGCTAATGGGTTGATAATATTACCTTCACCAGAGTTCTGCATATAGACCACCGGAATCTGACTTGTAGCCAGATAATGACCTGCAGCCAGTCCCATGGCACCACCTTCGTTGGCTGCAATAATATTATGCTGAGCATCGGCATGATCGGTAATATAGGCACAAAGGTTCTTCAGCAAAGAATCTGGCACTCCTGCATAGAAATCGATGCCGTATGAGGCTAATGTATCGTAGAAAAACTTTGGATTTATCATTATTGTTCGGGGATAAGGGTGATAATTTCCTTAATTGACATACACTTGTCATCGCACTCCTTAGCACGATGGTTCTCAAGAATAGTACGGGCGGCATCCTGCATGGCAGGGAAGCCTGTTCGAGTCAATTGGTTGGCATATATCACTACATTAACGCCGCGTTCCTTGAACTCCTGCTCTGTAACCGTATTGAAAGAAGTTGGAACAACCACGATAGGCGTAGTGCTATTCTTTTCACGGAATTTCTGTACAAACTCAAATATCTCCGATGGATCCTTCTTACGTGAGTGAATCATGATAGCATCTGCACCAGCCTCACTGAAAGCAAATGCTCTTTGGAGTGCATCATCCATGCCCTGCTCTAAAATCAGAGACTCTATACGGGCACAAATCATGAACTCCTTGGTCTTCTGTGCTTTTTTACCGGCTTTGATTTTCTCACAGAAATCAGGAATAGATGCCTGTGTTTGTTTTACCTCTGTTCCAAAGAGGCTATTCTTCTTTAGGCCTGTTTTATCCTCAATAATCACCATGCTGACCCCCATGCGCTCCAATGAACGAACAGTATAGACGAAGTGTTCTGTCAGGCCACCTGTATCTCCATCGAAAATGATGGGTTTCGTGGTCACTTCCATGATATCATCAATCGTACGAAAACGGGAGGTCATATCTACCAATTCGATATCAGGTTTACCCTTGGCAGTAGAATCGCAAAGGCTACTTACCCACATGGCATCAAACTGGTAGGTCTTGCCATCTTGAAGCACTTTTGTGTTCTCAACAATCAAGCCTGTAATACCACTATGAGCCTCCATAGCCGTCACAAGTCCCTTCATATTGATGAGCTTACGAAGACGACCACGGCGGATGTCAGGCATACTAGCCTCAGAACGATGATTGGCATCTAACTCTTTATACTTAGGATTATCGCTATAAGAATATTCAACCAATTTGCCCCCATATTCAGCCAACACATCGCATACTTCCTGACGGATAGGTTGCTGGAAGCCTTCTTTCCAGTCATCACCATGAACGACATAATCAGGTTTAAGAATTTCAAGATTCTCCCTATATGAAAGAGATTTCTGCTCCACAACCCGCTCAACTCCAACCAAGTTTTCGAAAAGAGCCTTACGTTCTTCAAAGGGAATCAACGGATAACGCTTGAAGGAGGCTACGACTTCATCACTCAGAATACCGATAATCAATCGACCCAAGCGACGCGCCTTGTTAATAATCGCTACATGACCAGAATGGATATACTCCGTAGAGAAGCACATATAAACTGTACGCTCATTTACTTCTGCCAGGTTCTTACTGACAACTGCTAGATCCTCAGGGGTGTCTATCTCTGCACAAAGCATGTTTTTCACATCACAGGGATAAATTCTGCATTGGTCAGACACTTCATTGAAAGCATTCTCCGCATAGCATTTACGATCGTCTGCCTCGCAGAACTTCTCAATATTCTGTAACCAGATGAGCCAATCTTCTTTCAGAATCTTATACAGAGGCTGGGCAGCCATAGCATCTTCAAAGAACTCTATGCCAACCTTTTCAATCTGACCATCGCGAATGACTGCCTTGAAATCCTTCTCAGGCAAAGGAAGTGTACTGCTGACTGCCATACAGCTAGTAGCAGAGTTGACAACTGCCTCCATCACTAAGTTCTCAAATACCAAGTCACCATGCATCAGGATGATATCATCGTCCTTCAAATGTTCCTTGGCACAATAGATGCTATAGATGTAGTTGGTCTCTGCATAAAGAGGGTTATTGACAAAGGTGTATTTCAACGGCAGATGTAGTGCATTACAATAATCCACTAATACTTTATCATAATAACCAGTAGTCATCACAACATCTTCAATACCAAAGGATACCAATTGCCTTAGTTGGCGACTCAATATGGTATTATGAGCAGATATCTCCGTCATGCATTTCGGGTGTTCCTTTGTTATTGTACCCATTCTGTGGCCAAGACCACTGTTTAATATTAATGCTTTCATTTATGTATTGTGTTTATTCTTAACTAAGAATTGCAATGTCTTTTGCATTGGCACTGAGATAAATTAATTATAATCATTGCCTAGCTATTGGGATATTATTGAGCACATGATAAATAATAAAACCATCTTTGAATCATCCCTAAAAGTGTATCTCCAACTTTTCCTCTAAAGTTTTTATCTTCTTCCCACTTTTTAATAGCTTTTGCTCTCTTTTCTGGCGATATATCTTTAATAGGAATTAAGAATGCAATAAGCTTTTTAGCAAAAATAATATCGGATACATTCTTTATGCATTTACCAACTCCTACAATAGAACCTAAAATTGGTATCTCTTTTATTGTACTGTCGTTAAGCACTGCATCAATTATTAATTCACCTATATCATTTAGGAACTCCAGATTACTATAATCAAGAGTTTCTCTCATCGATACAGAAAAACTTTTAGTATAATCCATTTCAATTATATGCATCCAAACCCATTTTTACCATCAGCCTTCTCAAGACTCCAAATTGAATCAGCGGTAGAGGCGAGTTAACTCAAGATATTGTTGTATTTTATAAAATATCGCAAAGAGCAAAGAAGCGCTCTTTGTCAATTGGGAGGTTCTTGGATTTTGCTATAATTTCATGGATCTGAGCCTCAGAGAGGCTACAAAACTGAGCAAAAGAGATTTGATTCTCTTTGTGTAGTTGAACTAAAGACTCAGTTGAGCCATCGAACGCTTCGCGCTCTTCCTCATGATCAATCTCGTGAGTTCGGGGTAACAACAAGTTGTTATACAGAACTTCATAGAGAGATTTTTGAAGAAAGTCTTGTGACATTATAGTTTGCTCCGATTAATTATTTATGGGCAAAAATAATATTCCTAACGCATGGGTATAATACATTAATTACCAATACGTTAGTTAAAATTTTATTCTTTATCTCAAATAAAAAGGGGTTGTTTGTCAGAACCGGTTCCCTTCTTTTGGGTGCAAAAGTACGATTAATTTTTTAATATAGCAAAGATTTCAGCAAGTTTTTGCAGAAATCATTCAATTTTATTCTTTATTTCAAAAAAGAACCAAACTCTTTTTATTCTTTCTTTTCTGATCGAAGAAAGAAGCTTTATTTCATTCATTCTTGCGTCCCGTTGGTAGCAAGCGATCAGAGATCGAGCGCTCTGGCGCAGAGAACGAATCAAGAGACATCCACCTAACCCAAGCCCTTCCCTATATGGAAGGGTGTAGTTGATTCCAGGCAGAGACCGCTCTCCATCAAAATTTTGGTATGATTCACGAAGCTTTCGCCCTAAAGGGTGAATCATGATATTTTATTAAGCCGGGACACGGCTTGAGTTTTTTTCATAACAGCTCATGAGCTGTTATTAGTGATCTAATACCATGCTAAAACACAGGATTCTCTTAAATAATGTGTAATATTCTAAAATAATATATATTTTGTGATTACATGTAATAACAGACGATTCAAAAAATATATGTAATTTTGCAACGCATTTCCTGAAGTGTGGGGGATGTATAACAAGTTTAACAATAAATTTAAGACTATGTTCTTAAAAAACGTATTAGCACAGAAATGCGCCCGGATTATTCTGGGTGCTATTCGAGTAAAAGGTCGTCTGTCTATCATCAGCGACGAGAGTAGTATCAACCGTTCATTCATCAAGGATGAGCAATTCGTCAAGTTGCGCTTTTATCAGGTGGTAAGACTGCTTGGTGCAGCATCCGACTGGATGAATCGTGAGAAATTTGTGAAAATCGGGGAAGAATTCTTCGGAACCATTTACGATGCTTATCACAATGACAACGAAAACTAAACCTGCTCAAATCGCTATGGAAAAACAGAACACTTTACTCGCCAGAGAGTTTGAGAAGGCCGAGAAGGCTACAGTCATCTCAGAGACGCTACAGCATCTCGACAAGTTCAGAATCACCACCGACACCATGGTGCAGGAAGAGGAGTTCCTGATGCGGATGTACGGACGACCGTGCTTCCCCAGGGGCGACCTCTCTGCCATCACTGGTGTGGAGAAGTGTGGTAAGACCATCTTCACCTCGATGATCATGGCTTGCTGTGC
>JAEEGL012922061.1_pt1 | contig 60715 bp, 59 predicted proteins | sample 9134231 | NCBI WGS metagenome assembly JAEEGL01 (sample SAMN16246548, study PRJNA631951) | gut metagenome | biome: gut microbiome; feature: rumen; material: fiber-attached | host: Bos | place: Iran: Karaj | collected 2018-10
AAGGTAGAAGAAGTTGCTAAAGAATATGATTTAGCAGTATTAACTAAAATGCCACTTAATCCTGAACTTGCTACCTTATCTGATAAAGGAAATATTGAAGATGCTAATGTCAATTATTTAGATAAGGCACTTGATTTAATTGAATCATTAAAGGTAGAAGTTACAAATATTGCGCTTCCAATTGAAAACAAAGAAATTATTGAAGTAGCTGGTAAAGCTAAAGAATTATATATCTATAATATGAATAAGGATATGATCGTTGGTGCTAGAAAAGTAAGTATTAATTCAAAAGATGATTTCTATAATGCTGTAATTAATAATAATGTTAGTATTGTAATTACAAACCAAATTGAAAAGGATTTGTGTGATAAGATAGAAGCAAACGATATTGAAGTATATATTGGTGAAAAGGGTAATCCAGTTGATGCTATCAATCATTTAATCGATGTTAAGTATGAACAAAAAGCACATGGCTGTAGTGGTAATTGCGCAAGCTGTGGTGAAAGTTGTAGTGCTAAAAGATAATATTATAATATATTCATTTTAACCTAAGAAGAAAGTGATTTCTTCTTAGGTTTTTAATTACTATTAAAACAATGAATATTTGTCTTGAGTATCCGTTTCGTCTATAAACTTTTCAATAAAAATAAAAAAACTCTGATATTCAAGCGATTTTCGACTATAATCAAATCGAATTTGAAAATAGTCGGAGGGATAATATGGCTTATATCAATAGATCGTTAGAAAAAATACTAGTAAGGAGATTTGAATCTGCAAAATCAGTAGCGATAACATGAGCAAGACAAGTTGGAAAGACTACTTTAACTAAACATGTTTATCCTAATAATTATGAGTAAAATAAAAAAATGCTAGAAAACTAATTCTAGCAGTTTTTTATACTTTTCTTTTCCCAGGGGGGCACATTTTCCCCTTCAACCCCTTTGTATATACTTTTATTATAAGCACTTTTTTATTGTGTACTTGACAAAGCGAGTACTTTATTGTAAATTTTCTTAGGTTTTTAATATTTATAAAAGAAATATAATAAAAAAATAGTTTAATAAATTTTATTAAAAAGTGTTGATTTCCTCCAGAAACTACTGTATAATAGTAGTATCTGGAGGAAATTATCATGATTAAGACAATCGATGTTTTGGCTTATGAATATAGAAACTATTCCAATATTTACAACAAAATAAAGAATGAAGAGACTAAGAACCATTTAATAAAGATTAAAAGGGGATTATATGAAACAAATGTCAATGCTAATCCATTGACATTAGCAAATTCTATTTTATCACCATCATATATTTCTTTTGAAACTGCACTTTCATATTATGGAATGATACCAGAGAGGGTATATGCAATTAAATCTGCAACATTCATGAAAAACAAGAAGAAAGAGTTCTCAAATAGTTTTGGTTTATTCTTATATTTTGATGTTAATAAAAATGCATATCCATATGATATATGCCAAGTGGAGATCGATAACACAAATGTGTATATTGCATCAAGAGAAAAAGCATTATTGGATATGATTTCCATTATCTCTCCAAGAAATAATATAAAAGAATTAGAGGATTTAATATTTAATGATTTAAGAATAGATGAGATTATTTTTGATCAACTAGATTTCAGCAAAATGATTAAATTATGTGATTTGTATTGTAGTAAATCTATAAAGCTATTAAAGAAATATTTAGGAGAAAAAAATGATAAATAATTATATTTTAGAAAGTTTAAAATTAAGTAATCCTCATAATCTAATTGAATTTGAAAATGATTTAAGAGAAATCACTCAAAAAATAATTCTTTCAGCATTATCAAAAACCTCATTTTTTAGACATGTTGCTTTTTATGGGGGAACAGCTCTAAGAATATTTCATGGCCTAACACGATTTAGTGAAGACCTATATTTTCAAGTGATTGAAGATGGCTTTAATGTAAATATAGATGAGTGCATGAGTGTTTGCATACAAAATCTATTATCATATGGATTAAAAGCATTTGTTCATTCAAAAGAAGATTATGATAAGGGAGAAATAAAAAGAAGATATATTAAGTTTCCGTGTTTTGATATTGCCCAAGAATTTTTTGGAAACATAAGCATGAATAAAGAAAGATTATTATCAGTAAAGATAGAAGTTAGTACTATTTATATTCCTGGTTTTCAAACTGAAATGAAGCTTTTACCATCTCCTGTTTTCTCCAACATTTTATGTTTTGATTATGCTTCTTTGTTTGCTGGAAAGATTCATGCCTTGATTTCTAGAAATTGGAGAGAAAGAGTAAAAGGAAGAGATTATTTTGATTATATGTTCTATTTATCACACGACATAGCAATTAATTTAGAATATTTAAAAAACAAATTAAGTATCTCCCTAAAAACAGATACTTCATCAGTTACTTTAAGCGATATAAAAGAATTATTAAAAGAGAGATTTAAAAATGTAGATTTTACATTAATTAAAAATGATATTATACCTTTTGTGAGAAATAAAAATGATATTGATAATTTAGATAAAGAGATGTTTATAGCATCACTTGACCTATTAAGAAGTATATGATATAAAAGAACTAAGGAATTATCCTTAGCTCTTTTTAAATTATTATATCAGCATTATCTAAAAATTTGTATTTTTCAAAATATTTATTTTCTAGTGGCATCCATTCGTTTAAAAAGCGATCGCCATTATCACGTAACATTATTCTTTCAATTTGAGTGCTTTGATCAACAAATAGATATGCACATTTATCGATGAGACTATTAAAATATGGATGATATGAATATACTCCCTCAATTAAGACCTTATCTTTTAATTCAATATCTTTTGAATAATATATTTCTTTTTCGCAATCATATGCTTGAATAGTGATGATTTTTTCGTCGTTTTCCCAGGCTTTTTTGACCTTCTCTAGGGTTTCTTTGATTAGCTCATAATTGATGTTACCACCAATTTCAGAAAGTCTTTCCTTTGTTTTTAGGTTATGGGGTAAGAAGAAATCATCAGCATGAATTATGCTTGCGTTGTAACATTGATGAGCAAGGGTCGTTTTTCCACTTGCGCATTTTCCTTCAAGGGCAATTATTGTATGTTTATCTTGCATTTCAATATAATCATATAATTGAAAGATTCGCATTACTAAGCTTAAATAATCTTTATGGATTAATCTGTAATGTGGCATATATTCTTCATTATAGATTGTGGAATGATGGACTGGTTTATAATCATAATTGAAATATTCATTTTCTTTTAAATATTTCTTGAGATTATCTTCTAAGATATTGATATCATATTTAGCATTCTTTGCACTTTCATAAAATGATTTAGATAAATATTTTAGATTTCTTTCTTTTAAGATATTTACTCTTATATAAGAATCACTTATCCATTCATAATAAGGATTATTTATCGGTGCTTTTATTTTTGCTTCCTTGATGATATATTTATATGCTTTCTTTTCACTTATTTTGTTGATTAAATGTGCAGGACCTAAGGATGCTTGATAGATTAGTTTAATCTTATCCTGGTTCTGCATTTTGGGATATTTTTTAATGTGATAGTCAAGTAGTATTCTCATAATTAGTCTCCGATAAATATTTTACCATATTTCTTTAATCTAATAAAGTAGATATTTAAAAATTTGATTGATTGTGGTAAAATTAAAACATCTTGAATAATATATGTATCTTGTGATATAATATACAAGATTAAATGAGGAATATATGAAAAAACAGTTGAAATCAAAAAAATATAGTTTATTTGAAGCACCATCTTTAAGCGATGCTAAAATGAGAAAAAAACATGATATTGAAAATATTGTGTTTGAAATTGATCAAAAATATCAAAATATTGGTATCAATAAAACCTATATGGTTAAAACATATGGTTGTCAAGGTAATATCGCAGATAGTGAAAAGATTTGTGGTATTATGGACAATTTAGGTTTTGTGGAAGTTAAAGATGAAAAGTGCGCTGATGTTTTATTCTTTAACACCTGTGCTATTAGAGAAAATGCGGAAAATCGTATATATGGTGAATTAGGTAGGCTTTATCCACTTAAGGTCAATAATCCAAATATGTTGATTGTGCTATGTGGATGTATGCCACAGGAAGAAGTTACTGTTAATAATATCAAAGAGAAATATCCACAAGTTGATATTGTGTTTGGAACACACAATATCTATAAAATTCCTGAATATATTTATGATGCTTATACTGAGAAAAAAAGAGTATTGGAAGTATTTAGCTATGAAGGTGATATAATTGAAGGAATTCCTTTAAAGAGGGATAGTAAGGTTAAAGCATGGGTTGATATTATGTATGGTTGTGATGAATTCTGTACATATTGTATAGTACCATATACAAGAGGTAGTGAAAGAAGTAGAAGACCTAATGATATCATTAATGAAGTTAAGGATTTAGTAAATAAGGGCTATATTGAAGTTACTTTACTTGGTCAAAATGTGAATGCATATGGTAAAGATCTAAAGGATATGGATTATACTTTTGCGAATTTACTCGAAGATTTAGCAAAAACTGGTATTAAAAGAATTAGATATACAACATCACATCCAAGAGATTTAGATAAAGAGACTATGGATGTTATGGCTAAATATAAAAATATTATGCCACATCTTCATCTACCTGTACAATCTGGTAGCAATGATATCTTAAAGAAGATGAATCGAAAATATACAAAAGAGATGTATTTAGATAAGATTAATTATTTAAAGAAAGTTATTCCATCTATTTCTTTAACTACTGATATTATTGTCGCTTTCCCTAATGAAAGTGAAGAAGATTTTGAAGAAACTTTGGATTTAGTTAGAAAAGCTGATTTTGAAGGTGCTTATACTTTTATATATTCAAAAAGAAAAGGTACGCCTGCAGCAACATATGATAATCAAATCGACCCAGTTACTGCAAAGAGGAGATTACTTACTTTAAATAAATTAATCAATGAAGGTTTTGCGAAAGGTAATAAGCGATTTGAAGGTGAGATATTAGAAATATTAGTTGAAGGCTATAGTGAGACTAAGAATCATCTTCTTTGTGGTTATACAGGAAATAATAAGCTTGTTAATTTTGAAGGTGATGAAGAATTAATTGGAAAATTAGTTAAGGTTAAAATCACTAAAGCATATACATGGCATTTAAGAGGGGAATTAATATAATTAAGTGAGGCTTTTTATGAACAAAGATTTGTTTGTGATGACGGAGAGAAAAGCAAATTTGTTTAATATTAAATGTTTAATCGTAATTATAGGACTGGGAATTGCAACACTTATTCTTAATGAATTGAATTTCTTTACAGTTAATAAAGATGCTGTTATATTTTCAATGATACCCGCAATTAGTTTTGCGTTTATTCCAATTATGATATATTTAATTCATGATAAGATATTGAAAAAAGATAATTCAATTTTAGAACTTCCTTATTTTAAAGCAATCGTTTTAGTATTTTGTTTTTTATGTGTGATGATATTATGTGTTATTTTATCTTTTCACACTATCTTATTACTTGTAATTCCAACACTTCTTGCTGCTCAATATAAAAACAACAAGATTATGGCACTTGCTAGTCTTACTGCATCACTTGTATCTGTGGTTATTGTAGTGTATGCTTCCTTACTTGTGGGTATTTATGATGCTAATTTAATGAAGCCTTTGACACTTGATGAGGCTGCTTCGTTTGAAAATAGATTAAATTTATTGACGAGAAAAAGGATTTTTGAAATATTGTTGCATTATGTTATTCCACGTCTTATTAGTGTTGCTGCTATTGATTTTATTGCCTTATCAATTAATAAAAGAAATGATGAGATGCTTGATATTCAATTGAGTTTAACACAAAAAGTTCAAGAAGAAAGTGATGCGAGAGCGAAAATGCATAATGGCCTTATTGAACATTTAGCTGATATTATTGAATCAAGAGATATTGAAACTGGTGAACATATTAAAAGAACTAAGAATTATGTTACAATTTTAGTTAATAAGATGAAAGAAATGGATCAATATAAAGACTATCTAGATGATAAGATGTGTGATAATATCATTAGTGCTGCACCTCTTCATGATATTGGAAAAATTGCGGTTAGTGATTTGATATTAAGAAAACCTGGTAAGTTAACAGATGATGAATTTGCGAAAATGAAAATTCATACTACTAAGGGTGGAGAAATCATTAACAATATTTTAAATGAATTAGGCGATGAAGATTTTTTGAAAGTTGCATATGATATTGCGACATCTCATCATGAAAAATGGAATGGTAGTGGATACCCTAATGGTCTTAAGGAAGAAGACATTCCCCTTGCTGGTAGAATTATGGCAATCGCTGATGTTTTTGATGCTTTAGTTGCAGAACGTGTTTATAAAAAACCAATTCCAGTTGAAGATGCTATTAATATTATTATTAATGATTCGGGTACACATTTTGATCCTAATATCGTGGAAGTATTTAAAGAAGTTAAAGATGATTTTATTAAAGAAGCAAATAGTAAAAAATAAATTATGAGTACGTTTTCATTTATTTTTAGTTGATATTTAATATAATTAAGAGTAAAATATAATAACTTAATGAATTTATATTCATTTGAATGTATTCATTTTGTAGACAAAACAAAGTCTTTAAAACTCCAGACTACATTTTAATATAGATCTGTATTATGTGGAAAGGAAGTGTTTAAATATGAAGTTTTTATACAAACTATTTAAAACAATGGCTGATGCATTAATTATCTGTAATGTGAATGTTTCTGATGTTAAATGGTAATATTTATATTTAGATATATCAGTCAAATAAAGCATGATTATTTATATAATAATTATGCTTTTTTATTTTATTACTTAATGGTATAATAAAATAAGGAGAGTATTATTATGCCAATTGTGTCTATTGTATTGTTTGTGTTTGGTGCAGCAATGTTATTATATGCATTACTTACATTTATAACTAAAACTATTATATTACCTTTAAATATGATGGCATCAGTTAAAAATGCTACTAAGGAATATGCTAAGAGATTTGCAGGTTTAATTGCGTTTATTTCTATTTCTTTTATAGTTGGTGCTATATTTGGTTTATTTATTGATATTGTGATTATTCCTATTATTATTGCTTTTGCATTGTTTATTGTGTTAATGATTATTGGAATAAAAGTGATTATGAAACAATGATAAAATTACTTTGACTTATATGTGTTTTTTTGATATAATATTATTGTAAAAGAGCGAGTTTAAAACTTATTATTTACTCTAAAGAAATAATAAGTATATTGTAATTTTACTATTCCGAGAATTCGGTAAAGGTATTGCGCTTTAGAGTATACGCGGAAATTAATTTTATAAGGATTTATCCAATATTTGGATGTTTTTATAAAGTTGGTTTCCGTTTTTTTGCTTTTTATAGGAGGTTTATAATGAAAAGTGAAGTAGTAAGTATTAGTTTTATTAAGGAAATCAAGCAGATTATTGAGGAATCTAAAAAGCTTGTGGTAAGAAATGTAAATACAATAATGTTGCATTCTTATTGGTCAATTGGAAAAAGAATTGTAGAAGAAGAACAAAAAGGGAAGGTAAAATCAAATTATGGCGATTATATTATTAGGAATCTTTCCAAAGAATTAACAAATGAATATGGTAAAGGCTTTTCGACAACTAATTTAAAAATGATGCGTCGTTTCTATAACGAATATCCAATTGGCCAGACACTGTCTGACCAATTGAGTTGGTCTCATTATTTAGAGTTACTAAGCGTTGAAGATACTAATGCTCGTTCATTCTATCAACATGAATGTGAGAATTCTAATTGGTCAGTTAGAGAGCTTGATAGACAAATTAATTCTGGGCTTTATGAAAGATTGTTGCTATCTAAAGGAGAAGTAAATAAAAAGCTGGTATTAGAACTAGCTAATAAAGGTGTTGAGTACCAAAAACCTGATAGCTTTATTAAAGATCCAATGGTGTTAGAATTTGTTGGTATTCCTGAAAAACCATTGTTAGAATCTGATTTAGAAAAAGCAATTAGAAATCATATTGAAGATTTCCTTTTAGAATTAGGTAGAGGGTTTATGTTTGTCGGTTCACAGCAGAGAATATCAATTGCTGGGATAAATTATTATGTTGATATGGTTTTTTATAATAAGATATTGAAATCATATGTATTAATTGATTTAAAAATGAATAAACTAAAACCTGATAATTTTGGCCAAATGAATATGTATGTAAACTATTACAAAGAGGAGGTGAATGATGAAGGAGATCAGGATCCAATTGGAATTATTTTATGTGCAAAAAAAGAAGAAGCATTAGCAAAAATGTCAATAATGGGAATTGATAATAATATATATGCTGCAAGGTATACAACAATTATTCCTAATATAGAGGCATTACAAGAAGAAGTGGAAAAAGTAGTGAAGAAATTTGAAAAATAGAAAACATAAAAACCAGATGAAAATAGATATTGATTTTATAAAACATATAGAAACATTTTGCACACGTCGTCTGCACAATCTTTATTAACTTGGTAATATAAAGATTATCTAAACATTTTTTACACAATGTGTAAATAATCTTTTTTGAGCTGGCCTCATTATAGACTGCTATTATCTAGAAAAACTAGAAAGAAAGATTTTGGTATGAAAAAGAAGCATGTAAATTATCAAAAAACTTTATTGATGTTACTATTCCATTTGATAAAACGGGATTTACAGACAAAAATACAAGCAAAATTAATTTTACTGTAAATTTGTTTGAAAGAGAAAAAAGAAATGATTGAAAGAATTGGCTCTGATAAAAACGGGCATTGGGAGGCAAAGAAATGACAGTTGATGAAATAAAAAAAAGATTTATGGCAACATTAAAGCTTGAACCATTAACTATTACAGATATGAAATCTCTTAAACAAAAACTAACATTTAAGGTTTTCAAGATTTATTTATATGAGCAAGGGGTAGCGTATGATGATAATACCTTTGCAGAAACTTTTAATTTATTAACACCAAATGGACAATATAATGAGATGGCATATCTATTATCAGATCAATTCGATGAATCAATTAAAGTATGTAGATTTAAAGGTGATGGCGGTAATCTTGTAATGCGTAAAGAATTTGGAAATGATTGTATATTTAAAATCTATTATGATGTACTTAATTATATGCAGTCACAAGAGAACATAGTTAGAACATATTTTGTTCATGGTCAAAGAAGAGATGAATATTTATATGAAGAAGTAGCATTTGTGGAAGCATGGAAGAATGCAATTCTTCATAATGATTATGCTATGCGACAATATCCACAAATTTATTTATATGATGATAGATTAGAGATAATGAGCCATGGATATCCTTTGAAATATGACACTTTAGATGAGTTTATTCGGGGCGTAAGTAGACCAATTAATGTGCCATTGTCTAAGATTGCAATCAATTTAGATATTACAGATCAAACTGGTAAGGGCAATAAAGATATTGTGAGAATATATGGTAAAGATGTATTTGATATTTTAGATAATACTCTTATTGTGAAAATACCATATAATGAACCTCAAAATGGCACTCAATATGTCGCCCAAAATGTCGCTCAAAATGTCGCTCAAAATGTCGCTCAAAGTAGTATGGAACAAAGAGTTATAGTATTGATGAAAGATAATCCGAGAATAAAACGACAGGAAATAGCAGATAACATAGGTGTATCTAAGAAAACTATAGAGCGTTTAATAAAGAAATCTGATAGAATAAAATATGTTGGTCCATCTAAAGGTGGCCATTGGGAAGTAAAAGAATAAATATTCATTTGCAATTCAAATTAAATTTGGTATAATTATTTTATCAATAGTTATTAAGAGGTTAATATGAATAATATATCAAATATCAAAGCTTTAATTGATGATTACATCAAAGATAATATTGAAATAGAAGTATTATGTAGTAGTAGTTGTTCTAATATAGATTTTGATGATATGTCATTATCTTTCAATCAATTATTATTTAAATATATTGATGACAAACATTTAAATGAAGTAGATATATATAAAAAAGCATATATTGATAGAAAACTGTTTTCTAAAATAAGATCTAATATTAATTATAGACCTAAAAAGAAAACAGTTGTTCAATTGATATTTGGTTTAAAATTAAATATTGCAGAAGCAAATGAACTTCTAAATTCTGCTGGTTATTATTTAAGCCATTCATTAAAATCTGATTTAATTGTTGAATGGTTTATTATAAACAATAATTATGATTTAGATTTATTATTTGATTGTTTATGCGAATATAATGAAAAAATATAAATGTCGCTTTTTAAGCGACCTTTTTTACTATTGTATTATGTATAATATAGATACAAAAGGAGAAAAATTATGAAAATAAAAGCAAAATATGTTGAACCAAAAAATTATTTTTCAAAGGAAGCGTTAAAAGTTTTTTATGAGAATAAGACTACTATCAAAGGTATGAGGTCTGTTTTTTGTGATGATAAATATTTAATATTAAATGATAACAATACTGAAAGACTTGAATGTATTGAAATGACTCATGATGCTTTGTATAGTCCTGATGGTGATATTAAATATAGGTATTATTTATTGTTGCATAGTGCTATTGATAAATCTTATCAGGTTTTTATTAATAAGAGAGAATATAATAAATTGTTTAAAGTGAATGATGAAGATTTTTTAGAATTGGCTTTTAAGATTATTAATGAAGATAAAAGAGGTAAGAATGTTAATCATATTAGAATTGTAAATATTATTATTCCACAAGATTAAGGTGTAGTAAATACTACGCTTTTTTTATTGATAATAGTTAATCACTTTGATATAATTATTACAAAGGAAGATGTATTATGATTAATATTAATGATTTTAACTATCACATTGGAAAATTAGATAAAGATGATATTAAATATGTTATATCTATTATCGATAAAACAATTAAGAAATATCCTGATTTATTTATATATATAAAGAATGTTTTTTCATTTAATGGGATTATTTTAAATGATTTTCACAATAATGAATTAATAGTAGATATCTTTACTGCTTTTATTCATTCTTTAAAAGACAATGATAATATTAAAAATGAAGAACAATTATTAAAGAAAATAAAAGGATATGTTAGAAATTATTTAGAAACAATATTTTCTAATAGAAAATATTTCATTGGTTCTCATCAAGTTCAATATGAGCCTAAGATGATTGCATTACTTGCTTTTTCAAATTATGTTAATAGAGAATTTAGTATACAGTTTGATAAAGAGCGTAATCAATTTGATGAATTTGAACAATATGCTTATATTGAATTGATTAATATGTTTAGAACTATTAAATCTTCACTTGCATTATTTACTATTGGTGATGATGTTCATGCTATCGCATTATTTAGAGGATATGTTGAAATTGCATCTAAGATAATACTAGCTAATGATTTTAAAGATGATTATATTGCTTTTAAGAAATATAATGGTTATCTCCAAGCATATAAGAGTAAGAATGGAGATATTCCTGAAGATATGAAAGAAAGATTAGGTAAGAATGCAACTAATGAGAATTATTTAGCATATGGCTGGGCTAAAAATAAAAATGGTAAGAGAATCACTACAATGACTGATTTAATTAGATTAGCATTTGGAAAAAGTATGGATGTAGCTATTCATATTAGTAGTGAATTTGTGCATGAAGATTATGTTAATGTTGGATATGATTTTGTTGCTTTAAGAAAGATATTTATTAATACTTATTTTGAAACTATCAATATGCTTTTAGATGAGTGGGATTTTGATGAAATTAAGATTAGTAGATTTTTGAATTTGTTTAAGAATGTGTAAGAGGGAGTAATAATGAATAATGAACCAGTTAAGCATCACTATATACCGAAATTCATTCTAAAGAACTTTTGTTTTGAAGATAATAAACTTCATTATTATGATGTTATTAATAAAGAATATATAGATAAGCAAGTTGCAAAAGTATTTAAAGAAGATAACTTGTATAGAAGTGATATAAATATTGATGGCCCAACAAAAATTGAAAAAGATTTAGCCAAATATGAATCCGAAATAGCAAATATATATAAATTATTTTTAGTAGAAGATGAAATAGTATTATCACAGGAAGATTATGATAAATTGGCATTATTTTTAGGAATTATGGGTTATAGATCTAAGGTTGCAAAAGATAAATATTTCTCTGATTCTAATAAAAATTTTAATTGGAAGAAGAATCTTGAAATTCTTGCGAATTGTAGATCACTAAAAGAAGTATGGGAATCACATGCTGATTTGGACGTTAAAATTTTTATGAAAAGGGATATAGAAGGAATCTTTAATAAAAGGATTTCTATTTGGGAAAAGAGTTATGGCATTAATTTTTGTGTAAGTGATTGTTATCCAGTTGTTGTTACTGGAGATATTACAACATCAATCCAAGTACCAATGTTTGATTTTTATCCAATATCACCTGAGAGAGTATTAGTTTTAATACCTTATGGTGTTGAGAATGTTGAAAAAAGCATTAGAGTTATTAACAAAACATTAATTAAGAAATCTTTGAATTGTGATTCAAACTCTATAAATGTTCATAAAATATATGAAAAAGATGTCTTGTTTATAAATAATTTAATTATTAAACATTCTACAATAGGCATTGTCTTCTATGATGAAAAAACAAAACTATTAATAACAAATAAAAAAAAATAAACTTTTAAAACTTTATTTATAAACAACAAGGAGGCTATATATACATGATTAACTCGCATTATGTTCCACAGCAAACACTTAAAAGATTTTCAAAAAGAATAAGTATATTTAATGTTAGAACTGGAGAATTCAGAGAAAATGTAAAACCTGAGAATGCATATGCTGAATTAGGTTTTTATTCAGAAGAAGTAGAACATAAATTAAATAAAAGAATTGAATCTCAATTTGGAAATTTATTTGCAAATACAATTATGAAAGCAGAGAATACTATTGCAATTAAAAGAGATAAATTGCGTTTAATAAAAAAATTCCTTTTAATATCTGTAATAAGAAGTATGGGTAATGAAGAATTTATGCAAATAGAACGTAAATACTATGATATTTTAAAACAAAAATGGATAGTTTTCGGTAAACAACAAGGATTAACAGATGAGGAAATTGAGGCAAGACAAATAAAACCTCCTTTTGAAGAAAAAATAATTGAAGGAGAAACGCCATTTGATTATTGGATGAGAACACTTAATGTAATACTAGATACAGATGGAACTCCACAAGAAATATTTAAACATCAAAATAAGACATATCCTGCTTATAGATGGTCAAATATAATTAATGATGGTTATCTTGCTTTTTGGGATTCAGAATATGATAATGATGAATTTCTTATTACTGATATTGGGATGACGTCAGAAAATGAAATTGGGTGGAATGAATCGAGACAAACCAATGCAAAAAAACTGAATTTTTTACTTAAGTTGTTAAATAATGAAAAAGATCAATATTATCAGCAATTCATAATTAATACAATTAATAAATGCCAAAATTTTCACGAAAATTTTATGATGTTTCCAATATCTGCTAAGAGGATGATAGTAGAAATTAGCCCTTTTTACAAGTTTAGAATAGAGTGGCAAAATCTTTATAAAATGCCATCTCTAAAGGATTTGACTTTTATTACAAATGAAAATCTTTATTATCCAAATACTTGTAATTATGTTACACCTCCGAATGGGCTTTCCTATAATTATCACCCAAATGATTTATATATTTATAAAATTAAAAAATTGACTAAAGAAGAAACTAGATATTGCAATGAACTATTTTTAGATAGGATAAATACGTGGCTAGGTTTTTCCTCTTTAGAAAAAGTGGCTGGTAGTTTGTTGGCTTATAAACAAGACAATTCTTTTCCATTCATTCCAAGAATTGATTATACAAAACTATATGAAGTGATCAAAGAAAGAAATTTTTGCAACATTGACATTAATTCTATAAGAGGTTTTTTACGATGAATTTTTTTAACGGTTCTTTATCAATGAGATTTAATACACTAGAAAAGAATATAAAATCAAAAAGTAATTCTTTCTATGACTCTTATTTAGATTTATTAGAGACTACAATTAAATTTATATTAGATGAGAATAATATTGAATATGATAAATCTAGAACATGTGGTTTTTTAATAAAAGATGATTATATTAAATCTTATTTTCTATATGTCTTAAAATTAGATGATTATACTTATAACAAAATTCCAGATTATATAAAGAAATGCAATGACCACAAGCATAAAAAAGAAAAGATAGTATCTATTGAAGCAATTATTAATTATTTAAAAGTATATTTTGATTTAATTAATTACTATTCAATTAATAAAAATTTAGGTTATATGGAGTTTGATGCTTCTTACTTTGAATCTATATTTGGAGAAACTGAAAGATTAAATAACGAATACAAAAATGAAGTTTCCAAATTAAAGCAAGAAGTTAAAAATCTATATGAAATGAATGAATTATCAAAAGAAGATGTTAAAACTTACCAAGATATAATTCAAAGAAAAGATATGGAACTTGATAATCTTGACGATCAAAATCAGGAATTACAAAACCAAATCAGCTTATTGAAAAGTATTAAAATTAATTCTTTAGAAGAAAAATTACATTATACATTTGATAACCTTCGAGAATTAGGTTTAACAATTAAAAACAATCGTATAGTTAAAGAAATATTGGATAAGAGTAATGCTAATGCTGATAAGATTGATATTACACGTACAGAAAAAGTTATTAATAAGACTATTAATAAAACAAAAGATATGATAGATGATATCAATAAATATACAAGTACTAGCAAAGAAGAATTGAATAGAATCAATGAAGGACTATCAAATATAATAGATTCATACGATGAAATAGAATAGGGGGGGGAATATTATATGAAATTATTTAACGATTCTTTAACAATGAGATTTAATACATTAGAGAGAAACATAAAATCTAAAAGCAATTCATTTTATGATTCTTATCTCGATTTATTAGAAGCAACAATTAAATATTTTTTAGATGAGAATAGTATCAGTTATGATGACTCAAGAACATGCGGATTTTTAGTTAAAGAAGAATCAATAAAGAACTTTCTATTGTTAATCTTAAAACTTGATGATTATACATATAATAAACTTCCAGATTATATAAAGAAATGTAATGATCACAAACATAAAAAAGAAAAAACATTGGGAATTGATAGTATTATCAATTACTTAAAAGTTTATTTTGATTTGGTGAATTATTACATAGATTATATCAAAGGCCTTAGAGTTGAGTTTGATGCTAATTATTTCTCATCAATATATGGTGAAACTGAAAGATTGAATAATGAGTACAAAGGCGAAGTATTGAGGTTAAAAGAAGAATTAAAAGAATCATATGAATCTAATAAATTGTCTGAACAAGATATTGAACAATACAAGTCATTATTATCTATAAAGGAAATTGAACTATTAAGTCTTGATGAACAAAATAGATTACTTCAAGCTCAAATTGATGTATTGAAAGATATTAAAATTAATTCTATGGAAGAAAAGCTTAATAAAACAATTGATATGCTGAATAACATGCAAGATTATTTAGTTGAAAACAGAATAATTGCGAGAAGAACTTCAAGATTAATTGATGGTAAAGATATAACTGATGAAGAACTTGCTGAAGAAAGAAGAAAGTTAGAGGCAATTAAAAATGGAAAATAAACCTCAAAATGTGTTTGAAAAGCTTGATAAGCAAAGTGAACAAGTTGAAGATATATCTAAAAAACTTGAAGGAGTGAGTATAAGCGATTTATATGCACTAGCTAAAAGAACTTGGGATTATGGTGATTATCAAACTGCACAAAAATATTATAACCACATTAGCTTGCTGAGTCCTCTTGATTGGGAGGCCCCACTATATGCTTCACTATGTAATTTCAAGGGTTATCATGATATTAATTATTGGAGCACAGCCCCTGAACAAGAAGAAAAGATTTTTTTAGCAACTTTTGATTACATAAATAACCTTGATTTAGATGATGATAAAAAACAAAAAGAATTATCAAAGTGCGTTGAAATTATTAAAAACCAAATAATAGATGTGAAGAGACTATATTTAGAGAATAAGGACGTATTTGATGATAATAGTATTATAAACAAAGGAGATATAAAATTCGTTTTTAAAGTAGAGAATCTTTTCTTTAAAACATATGAGCATTTGAAAAATAACAAATTTAAAATTATTAATTTTTTTTGTATAGATATTGCAGATGAATTATTAGACTTGATTGAAAAAACTAAAAAGATATCAGAGAGTATTTCAAAAGAATTTATACTGGAAATCTCTAAAATTGCTAAGAATAATTATAATTTTAATATTGATGAAAAAGATGCAATTGAATCTGAAGAAAGTTTATCAGATGATGAAATTAAAGAAATAAAGTTAAAAGGGAAACTATATTTTGAATATGATGATAAAGTAATAAGCAAAAGAAGATTTAAATGGAATCTAGTAGTTGGTATCCTACAATTATTTATATCAATAATAGGAATTGTTATTTCAATTATACTAGGAATTAGAGGCTATTTAGCATTTATTATTTCTTTAATAGACGGAACTACATTGGTATATATAGCAGTATCTCAAAAAAATAGAATAAAGTGTTCTTCGTTTTTTAGTCCTACTAGAATAATTACTAGATTAAATTCACATGGGAATATAGTTCAAGAAAATAAATTCGAACTTATGCTGTGCATAAAAATTATTTGTTTTTCTGTTTCCGGGTTAATTGATACATATTGTATCATTGGTTTACTAGTAGGAGATGTTAAATGGTTCATTATTCTAATAATTATTAGTTTTTTATTATATTGTTTTGGTTTTAGATTTGCAAGAGATAGCCTTGGATTAAATGGAACATATACATATTATTACAAAGGGAAAATTTATAAATCACTTTATTAGTTTATTTAAGAATAAAAAGGACATAATTTATAGACAATTAGTCCTTTTTTTGTTATAATAACTTTGTGTTATATGAAACTCTGGAGCATTGGCTAATTACCTTCGCAAAGGAGGTATTGCATATGGCACGTACATTAACACTTGCTGAAAAAGCAGGTAAAAATTTAAAAAATCTAATCAAGAAATCAGAATTTAAAACTCAAGAAAATTTCGCTAATGATGGTATTGGAGTTGATCCAGTAACTGTTCGTAGATGGATTGCACATGGTATTAAGGATATTAATACTATTCAAGAGATTGCTGATATATTTGATATAGATTTTATGGAACTTCTTAAGTGAAGTTCCTTTTTTTGAATAGTGCAAAAGCTGTACTATTTTGATATTAAACATAAATGTATAATTAAGGTGTAAAAATAAAAAACACCTAGAAATGAGTAAAAAAGAGAACAATAGTGCAAAAGCTGTACTAGTGAACAGTTTCGAAAATTGATAAAATGGAGGTGTAAATTAATAGGAGGCTAAAATGAATTCAGAATCAAAACAATATTTTTATGTAATTGCTAAGTGTGGACATGTTGGTAAAAGAAATTATATCCCCGTTAAATTTGCTATTGAGGCAGAGTCAAAAAAAGATGCTGCTAGAATAATTAGAAACTTTCCAAGAGTAAAGCATGATCATAAGGATGCTATTCTTGATGTAAAACAAATAGATTATGTTGATTATTGTGAAATACTTAAAATAAATAGGGAAGATCCTTATTTAAATTGCCATTCTAGATATGAACAAAAACGAATTGAAAATTTGAAAGAAAGATTTGAACTTGATAATCATAGTATAAAAAGAACTTACAATAAGCAAGAAAGAATTGATAGAGTAGCTTATAAATCTAGAAAAAATAGGATAATTGAAAGAGAAATAGGTGAGCAAAAATATGATTATGCGTGTTAATTCTATTATTTATAACAACTCTCATGTTGATGGCCCTGGAATAAGAACGGTATTATTCATGCAAGGATGCAATCTTCATTGTAAGGGGTGTCACAATAAATCAACTTGGGACATCAACAAAGGAATCGAGAGAGATATAGATGATTTAGTTGATGAACTAAAGAAAAAAGTGTTTAATAAGAAAATTACCATTTCTGGTGGAGAACCTCTTTATCAATTAGATGCTTTAATTGAACTTGTAAAAAAACTTAAAAAAGCAAAGTTTGACATCGCATTATACACAGGACATGTGCGAGATGAAGTGCCACAAGTCTTAATTGATAATGTGAAATATTTAAAGACAGGAAGTTTTGTTGAAAGTCTCAAAACAACTGTTAAACCATTTGTCGGATCTACAAATCAAATATTTGAGGAGATAAAATAATATGAAACAATTAAATAATGATAATGCAGCAAATAGAACTAGCTATGTTGGCTATGTTTATAATGTAGGCGAGAAAGAATATAAGAATAGAATATTAGATTCACTTCCAAAGGAATGGGCGGATTTACATAGAAGTGGTGCAATTCATATTCACGATTTAGATGCATATGATTTAACATATAATTGTTTAACTTTTGATATTATAAACAAATTCCCATATGAAGAGTTCAAAGGTTTTAGTGAGCAAGGAAAAATAATCCATTTATTTGAATTTATCAAAGATTTATTTACTAAACTTGGTAATGAACAATCCGGTGGAATGGCTTTTGCAAATTTTGATAATGAGATTGCAACTGTCTTGTCGACACTTAAAATAGATTATACAAAGTATAAGGATTTAATTAGCGATTCAATTGCAGAACTTATTTTATGGTGTAATGGCAATCATTCTAGAATGGGTCAAACTTCATATTATGTAACTTTAAATATTGGACTTGCAAATACTGATTGTGCTAGATTTATAGCACATGAGGTAATTGAACGATTCCTAAAATTAGGTGATATGGTATTTAAACCAAATATTGTATTTAAAGTAGTTAAGGGAATTAACAATAATCCTAAGGATAGAAATTATGATCTATTTAAACTTGCCTTAACATGTACATCAAAAAAGATGATTCCTACATATATACTTTGTGATTCTATAGGTGATAGAAATACTCCACCAGAAAGATTATCAGTAATGGGTTGTAGAACTAGAGTTGTTTCTGACCTTTATGGAGAGGACGGAGCAATAGGTAGGGGAAATATAACAAATATTTCTATTAATTTACCTAGACTTGCATTGGAAATTGATAAGAATAATAAAGAACTTTCTATTGATGATAAAATGGAGCTTTTTAAAGCAAAATGGGATGATGTTGCAAGAATCGTTAAAGATATATTAATTGATAGATATCATAAAGTATGCAAAAGAACTTCTGAAGATTTTCCAACAAATAGTGCTTACCACCTATGGTGTAAAGACTTCAAGGGAAATTTAGAAGAGGTGTTCAAGCATGGAACATTATCTATCGGTTTTATTGGATTGAGTGAAGCTATTGAAGTAATTACTGGCTCAAAGTATTATTCAAGTGCAAATAACTATGTTTTGACATTAGGATTTGTAAAACATATGAGAGATTATTGCGAGTTTTTGAAATATCAATACAATCTAAACTTCTCTCTTCTTGCAACAAGTGGAGAATTAATAAGTGGTAGATTCATTGATTTTGATAAAGAATTATATAAGCCAAGTGTAGATATTTTTACAAAAGGATATTACACAAATTCTTTTCATATTGATGTTGATTCAGGAATGCCAGGATATAGAAAAATACAACTTGAAGGTTTATTCCATGAAATATGTAATGGTGGATGCATTACATATATTGAACTTGGTGAAGCACCTATTGGTAATGAAGAATCATTAGAAGAATATGTTAATTTAGCTGCTATTTCAGGAACACATTATTTAGGATTTAATTTTCCAAAAGATGTATGTAATGACTGTGGTACAAGTGGTGTGTTTGATGATTGTCCTAATTGTAGATCTCATAATATTACTAGAATTAGAAGAGTATCGGGCTATTTAGAAATATTAGATGGCTTTACAAAAGGTAAAAAAGCAGAAGAAAAGAATAGAAAGAAAAATTGAGATGATATATTATATTTCTGATACACATTTTAGAGATCAAAAAATATTTGATAAATGTAAAAGACCATTTAATTCTTTGAAAGAAATGGAAGATACAATTATCAAAAATTGGAACAATAAAGTAAATGATGAAGATGTTGTTTATGTATTAGGTGATATTTCTAAAGATGATGATTCTTCATCTATTGAAATCTTTAGAAACTTAAAAGGGCATAAACATTTAGTTGTTGGGAATCATGATAATCTAATACTAGAAGATATTAAAAAATCAAAAGTCTTTGAATCCATTAAGTTTATTGACTTAATTATAGATGATAATCGAAAAGTATGCATTTGCCACTATCCTATAATGGATTGGATGGAATTTAATAGACAAGGGATGTTTGTATATGGGCATATTCATAATAAGACTTTTAAAAATGGATATGCATATAAAATGATGAAGGATTATTATAGAAGTTTGCCAGCTTATAATGCAGGAGTAGATGTAATAGGTTTTACTCCTAGAACATTAAATGAACTGATTGAATTAAAGGAGAAAAATAAAGATGAACCATATATCAATTGAAGGTATGGATGGAGTTGGAAAATCAACAACATGTAAGTTATTAGCTGAAAAACTAGGATACGTTTTTGTGGAAAAACCATTACACTACTTACTTGATGATAATAATGATGAAATTAAACAATATCAAAAAGTTGCTAAAAGAGTAAATGCCAATCCTAATAGAAATTTTACTGCATGGTATTATGGTTTAAACAATATTTATCTTTATGAGAAATTCAAAGGCCAGAATATTGTTACTGATCGTCATATTGTTTCTAATTATTGTTGGAGTGGAACAAGTTATAACAAAGATATTTATAACTTGATTATCAAAAAAATTGGAAAGCCTCAGCTCACTGTGATTTTGTATGCAAGTACAGATGCGATTTTATCTCGACTTAAAAAAAGAGATATTAATGATTCTGATATTATCAAAGTTAATAAAAGTGAAGAAGCATACGAAAGAATGATTTATTTTTGTGAAACAAAGAAATTTAATTATATTGTCATTGATACTACAAATAAAACAGTTGAAAATGTAGTTGATTTAATTATTGAAAAAATCAAGGAGATTAATATTATTGAATAAAATATCAAATTATAAAATTGAGGAAATTAATTCAATAGCTAAAGATATGAAATATGAAGCCTTGTACTGGGCTTTAGGATTTGAAGAATTAAAAAAAGATATTTTTACTAAAAACTATGGTAGTTTTATTGTTAAAATTTATGCTGATAAACAATATGTAGATTATTGTGATAAAATATCAATCGTTAATGGAAATAAGTTGTTATTAAATACACATAAATCTTTTGTCATTTTAGAATGTATTGATAAATTGTTGTCAATGGGATATGATGCATCAGAAATAATTTTAGATTTAGATAATGAATATGATATCTACTGCAAAGATTTATACATTAAATGTTATGAATGGAATCATATGAAACCAGATACTACAAGTTTTAATAAAGATGTATTCAAATCAATTAGTTATTCATCTAGACTAACTAGTGGCGTAATTGAAAGAAGAACTAAAATCAAAACTGCTGATAATACGATATATGATACTGGTATTTTTGAGAATGATAATAAAAAAGATCATTATTATTTATCTAATGCAAAAGATATTGTTTCAAATGATTGTATTATTAAAGCTGGTGTAGTTACTAGTTGTTTTGAAAGTAAAGAAAAGATAGTTGTTCCAGAGGGCGTTAGAGAGCTTGCTCCATGTTTGTTTTGGGATAATCAAATAATAAAAGAAGTAGTTTTACCAGATTCATTAGAAAACATTAGTGGTGATACTTTCTATAATTGCAGCAATTTAGAAAAAGTAAATATTCCAAAGAATGTAAAGTATATGGGCAATAATCCATTTGCAGGATGTCGTAAAGTAAGAATCACTAATGAATCTAAATATTTCAATTTAGTTGATGGTGTTTTATATAATAGAGATTTTACAAGACTTATTTATTATCCCATTTCTAAAAAAGAAGATAAATATGAAATAAATAGTAAGTGTAAAATCATTGGTAAACATTCATTCTATTTATGTGACAATCTAAAACAAATTATTATTCCTGAATCAATCATAAAATTAGAAAACAATCCTTTTTCTGGTTGTAGTCATTTAGATATTGAAAATCATTCAAAGTATTATCATATTGTAGATAAAGTAATATATGATAGAGATTATGAATCAGTTATAGGTTGTATTAACTCCATTAATACGGATGAATTAGTTTTAAGAGATGTTAAAAGAATTTGTAGAAATTCTTTTTGGAACTGTAAAGGTATAAGAAAAGTAGTCTTACCTGAAACACTTGAAAGTATAGGATATAATCCATTTGTTGGATGTTCTAATATTGAATTTTTTTCTAATAGTGAAAACTATGTTGTATATAATAATGCTTTATATACAAAGGATAAATCAAAATTAATTTGCTATCCCGCAAAATATGCTGTTGGTGAAATGAGTTTGCCAGAAGAAGTAATTGCACTTGAACGTGGAGCTTTCTCTGGTTGTGATAAAATGACAAATATTAATTTACATAATGTTTCTATTATATCAAAAACTTGTTTTACAAATTGTAACTCTTTAACAAGTGTTTATTTGGAAGACATAGTTTCATATGTTGGAGAATGGGCATTTGCACATTGCAACAATTTAAAAGAAGTATCATTACATGAGAATTGTATTATTTATCCGAATACATTCTTGAATAGTCCTACAAGACTTGTTCTTAGAAATGATTACAACAATAATGTGATTGAATCAGATAATATCCACACTCTTAAAGCTATGGAATCTGGTTATTTAGGACAAATTAAATCAATACTAATTGATCCACCTTATAATTCAAATATTGATTATATTGGTTATAAAGATAAGTTTGATAATTCATATTATAATTTCATGAAAATAAGAATTGAATTAGCAGCAAAGTTACTAACATATGATGGATTCTTGGCTATTAATATTGATGAAGGTGAAGTGGAGAATTTAACTAAGCTTTGTAAAGAAATATTTTATAAAGTAAAAGTATGTAAGTGGGAAAAGATTCATCCATATTTTGATAAAAATAGAAATGTTAGTCGTACAAAAAAAGTTGTGAAATATGAATATATCATTATTTGTTACAACTCTGAAGATTCAAAATTAAATCTCATTAAACAACCATTTATTGAAGATGGCGAGTTAAAAGAAAAAGATGCTAATGCACCATCAGTATTTAGTTGTTTCGGGACTAACTCATCAGCCAAAGATGAAATTGAACAAATATTTGGAAGACGTGATTATTTCCAAACACCAAAACCTTTAAAGTTGATTAAAGAATTAGTAAGAGCTACGACTGCTAAAGATTCCTTAGTTTTAGATTTCTTTGCTGGGTCAGGTACTACTGGACATGCAGTAATAGATTTAAATAAAGAAGATGGTGGCAATAGACATTATATTCTAATATCAAATAATGAATCAGATATTTGTAGAAATGTTACATTAAAAAGAATGCTAATGTTTGACAAAAATGTGAGGTTTATTGAATAAATGAAAACATATAAAGAATTTCATGGTGAAGTACCAATCACTGAAATTGGAAAAAGATTAAGAGAAATAGTAAGAACTGAAAAGAAGAATTTTAAGATTCTAACTGGTTATGGTTCAACTACTATTTATTCTAAATCTAAACAAGCTGCTATTACTTCTTTAATTAAAATGAAAAAAGATGGTTTGATTAAAGCTTTCTTTCCAGGAGAAGTTAAATATAAAACTCTTTATCCAAATGATAATTATTATGATGATAAAATGAATTATGGAAATTTAGTTAAAAATGATCCTGATTATGGAAATGAAGGGATTATATTTATATTTGTTTAGCGAAATTGCAATAATGATAGAATCAAATTAAACCAAAATCCCTATTTGACTATCATTATTGAGAGGTACCTCGCTCCTTTCTAATGGGAGGGCCATAGTGTTTAACACTATGGTCTTTTTAAATAATTATGTTAATAATAAAAAAATATGAAAGCCTTTGAAAAAAGAGCATATTATGGTTACAAGTTCACTTTACAAAAATTTAAAAAACTTTACAAAATACTTGACATTGCTAAAATATTATTATATAATGATTGTGAGGTGAGTGATTATGATGATTATTAGATTAATATTGGAAACACTAAATATTTCACAACAAGACTTTGCTGATAAGATAGGAGTAAGCAGACAAACTGTATATATGTGGTTGTCAGGATACAAAATATCAGAAAGGCATCTACAAAAAATTAGTGAAGTATACTTAATCCCTATGAGTTTCTTACAAAAATCACAAATATCAGGTTTTCAATTAAGTGAAAAAGACTACAATTATCTAAGAGAAATATTAATAAATAATATTCATACTTATAATGAAAATGTCATTAAAATGCTATTAAATGTTATAAATACAAAAAATTGTTTTTTATCTACAAATTATTCGGATTTCATTAATATGAATTTGGATTACACATATGTAGATATTATCAATAATATAACTGAAGCATTAGATGAAACTAGCAATTTTTTGGTTATTTGTGAATGTTATAAAAAAGGATTGGATGATATCGTAGCAGCTGTTGATAATGTAATAGCTTTGGTAGGTATTATGAGAGTTGCATATATTATAATTAATAGCAATCGTGATAAAATGACAATTATAAAATTTGGAGGTAAAAATGAAACTGCAAATTAACAAACTATTTGGTAAATATGATTATGACTTGAATTTCGATAATAATCATAAAATAAGTATATTAATTGGTGAGAATGGATGTGGAAAATCTACTATTTTAAAAATCATAAAATATCTTTCAAATAGGGATTTTATATCTTTAACAAAAATAAAGTTTGATAGCATTATAATTAGTGACAATAATGTGAGTGAAACTATTTATCATGATGATATTAAACAAATGGATGTTGTAAAACAATATGATTTTAGAAGAAAGTTTTATAATTTCATAAGAAACTATGATTTTAGTTTTGATGAGATTACAAATGAAACATTTAATGTTTTTTTTGATAGGATGAATAAAGAATTGAATAATAATTCAATCTTTGTAGATAACATAAACGAAGATGTTATTACACACTTAAATGAAGATTTAATTTTATGTGGTTACAATGATGAGAATATACCTTCAATATGCTATTATTTTAAAGAAAAAAATAGCAAATGCCTTTATGGATCAAAGTATTATTTTAAATATCTTTTTATGCTTGCTTATTATATCTATCATTTTGAAATAATAAAAACCACGTTTGAAAATTATGAATCTTTACCTCTTGATTTGATAAAACTAATTGATGATAGTGAGTTTTTTTATAAGAATCTCAAGATGTTTTTAAATCCTATTAATGAGATTTATGATTTCACATACTTGACTAGAAAAATAAATCCCAAAAAATTCTATATTAAAAATACATTAGATAAGTTACTGAAAATCATGAAAGATAATCAGAAACAATATCACTCAAAATGGAATTACTTTTTTGATTATTTTGAATATGAAGAAGGAAGAAAAATCTTATTTGTTTTACAAACAATTTGCGAAAATAAAGGCTTTATGTTTATAAAAGAAGAAGATGAAACGCCATATGCTTTTATAAAGAAGTTATATAAATATATGTCATATTATTATGATGAAAACATAGAAAAAGATTCAAATACAGGTGCTTTTGAATGCGATAGGTATGATGTCAAGATATTGTTCGATTATATCCTTAATAATTATAAGAAAATTAGAGAAGATTTTTACAAAAATAGTAAGAAATTGACCACATTTATATCTATTATATCAAAATACATTATTTCTAAAAATTTCGAATTTGATGACAAATTAGAATTAATTATAACAGATAAAAAGACAAACAATCGTATTGATTCTAATGATTTATCATCGGGAGAAAAGAAAATAATAAATCTATTTGATATTGTAGTATTTGGCAAAGCAAATGATTGGGGCGATGGAGATAAAATATTATTGTTAGATGAGCCGGAGTTGTCTTTATCAATATATTGGCAAGAAATGTTACTTGATGACTTAGAAAAATTTTCATATGATAAAATAATAATCTGTACACAATCACCAAACTTATTAACTGAAGATAGCATAAAGTATTTAATCGAGGTAAAAAAATGAACGGAAAATTACATTTTGAAATGAATGGATTATTTAAAAAATATAATTATAGTATTGATTTCAATAATAAAACAAATGTTTTAATAGGAGAAAATGGCTGTGGCAAATCCACTATACTAAATATAATAAATGGTTTAGCAGCTAAAGATTTTGTATATATTAGTAATAAAGATTTTGATAGTATTAGTATTTCTATGGATGGATGTTCATTCAATTTAAAACATGATGAAGTTACACAATTAGAGATATCTAAAAATCCCGATTTCAGAGAAATGTTATTTGAATTAGAGTTATCTAATTATGACAACTTTGATAAATTTTTGGATGATGTATTAAGTATTAAGGTAAAAGACTATAATTATCAAACAAACATTTATACACCAGCAAAAGATTATTTGAATGATGATAAATATTTTGCTTCTGATGAATACATCAAGTTTATGTCCCAATACAATGTTATATATGGATCCAAACTATATTTGAAGTGTTTTTATTCATTTTTTAAGTGCGAAAATCCTTTTGCAGCTTTAGAAAAAATAGTTAGTAATGTTCAATTATATTCTTTTATAGATATTAATGAGACAGATAAATTACAGGTGTTGCTATCAAAAGAACAGCAAAGACAATGTTCACAATATTTAGATAAATATTTCATTAATAAATCAATAGTTTTTGAAGAAAATAGAATATTTGCTAAAGATAATGATACTCTTGACATAATAGAAGAAAAACAATTATCATCTGGTGAAAGAAAGATTATTAAAATAATGGAATTAATGGTATCGGTCGAGAACAACGACTTTCTATTATTAGACGAGCCTGAATTGTCACTATCAATTTATTGGCAAAGATATTTAATTGAAGATTTATTAAAACACTGTAATGCAAAAAAAGTTATCATTGCTACGCAATCTCCTAATTTATTAAATGTTGATGAATTGGATTGCTTAATTCCTATTTATAGTGATGAGTATGATTATGAATAATAGTTTTGGAGATTATTTTAAAAACTTAATTCTTTCACCAAGATTAGAAGAAGTATATCAAAAGTATTTAGTAATGAGAAATGCTCATAAGTATGTAGTATTCGTTGAAGGCTATTTAGATAAATCATTTTATCAGGATTTATTATTTAATAAACTACAATGTAATTTTAGAGGCGATATTTATTCCTTGGTTTGCAATGGTAAACAAGGAGTAATAGATATAAGCAACTATCTTTTTGAAAAGCAATACCTAAACCCTAAATCAAAAAAAATAATAAATATAGTTGATAGAGATTTTAATGCATTGAATGGATTTGAGTGTAAAATAAAAGAGAAAATATCTTTAACAAAGTATTATTCAATCGAGTCATATGCATTTGCAAATGGCAATATAGAGCATATCCTTGAATACCTGAAGTTGAGCGATAAAAACAAAGAACATTTCATAAATAATTTAAGAAAATATCTATATGATATACTTGACTATGAGGCTTTGTTGTTATGCTCTGTAAGAGAAAAATTCATTAATATATCAACAGATATTCTTGATAACACTAATCTAAGCATAATCAATGAACAAATAGAAATAAACAATGGTTTTAAAACTGCGATAGATAGAAAAATAGCAGCATTATCGAATAATAATCTTAAAAGGATTAAGATTGCTAAGGAAATGCTAATTAATAATTATTTGTTTTATAGAGGACATGATTTGGAAAAGTATTTTGACTATATGATGAAATACTATGGTTTAGATATAACACTCAGTGAATTACTGATAAAAGAAGATTTGACAAAAAAGTTTAAAGTAGAGATTGAAATATTATAATTGGAGAAGCATATGGAAGAAGTATATTTGAAGTCGCTCGGAAAACTTACAATTAAAGAAATGACTGATAAGGAAGATTATATTTTTTGTGAAATACCTAATACAGTATTTGAACATAAATATATATCTGAAAACTCGCTTAACAGAGATGAGTACATAAATATGAATTATGATCAATCATCTTTAAAAGAATCTATTGATAAACGCGGTATACAATATATATATCATATAACACCAATAGATAATTTAAAACTTATACTAACTAAAGGTATATTACCAAGAATTTATTTATATGATAAATACAGAACAGGAAATTTTAAAGATGATTTCATAACTGCAAGATTTCCATCTGCTTTGAGTGATCCAAATAGATTTGATAATTTATACAATTCTACTAGTTTCTCGATTTCTTCAATTAACGAGTATGTTCTAAATGCTTACTTGAAAAGATATGTTGGTAGAAAGTATTGCATTTTAAAATTGAATGCAAATTTACTTGTCAATATGTACGGAAAAGAATTCTTTTTCTATCACAACTCGTCTTCAGGAGCATTTAAAGGTGATAAATATAAATATAAAAACGGGAAATATTTTAATTATATGTTTTATAATAAGGTAGTTTGTGGAAATAAAGAATATAAAAGAAATAATTATGCTGGTAATTTAACAACTTCAAGACAAGCTGAAGTAATGATTAATAGCATTATTTCTCCTAATTTAATAGTTGATGTCTTGTTTTTTGATGAAGAAGATTACAAAAATTATATATCTAAGTATGGACAATTAAATGTAAAACACTTGGTTATAAACAATAATAATACGTGTATTAATTAGGAGAGTATCTATGTTGTCAAATGAAACTTATGCTTTAATAGATAGATGCGTATCGTTAACAAATAGACTTAAAGAATGTGATATATTTGACCAAAAAATGGAAATATATCATAGTATATTAGAATTTATAAATAATTATGATAATATTATGTCAAATGATATTAAGGGGAACGAAGAACAGTTATTTGATTTATTAATTGAATATTTAGAGGAGCTCATTAATATCGCTTTGAGAGCAAGAGATGAAAAAGAATTGGATTTCGATAACAGGTATTTTGCAGCTTTATATGCGTATGATCATATTTTTGAGTTTTTCTGTAAAAGCTTGTATTTTTATACAATGGACTTAGTATATGAGAAAGAAGATACTTTACTATTGAAATGTTTAGACCATATATTAGAAAAAGTTGATATAAAATACGCAAATTATAGAACTGATAGTCTAGTTGCAAATTATTTAGATACACTAGTATTAATAATAATCACAAATGATGAGATTTATAAAAAGTCAGTAATTGGAATCACTAATCAAATGAAATTTATAAAAGATAATTATGGAAAAGGAAAACTAAAACAGAGAGTAGATAGTTTCATATATTTATTATCAAAAACATTATTAAATTATATTCGTGATGGTGTTGAAGAATGGGATAAATTAGTAGTAGAAGATTTTTCTTTTAATAATTTATTAAGTATCGTAAATAAAGCTGATTATAAATTTAATATAAACATTATTGTTTAAGGCGCTACTATCCTAGACCGGGGGAGATTATTCCCCGGCCTTTTTTATGCTCTATGTTATAATGAAAGCACAAAAACAAAAACAAGGAGATTAATAATTATGACTGATAAAGAAAGACAAGAAATGGTAAAAAAGATTGAACCATTTAAAACATATGAAGAATATACAGAAGAGGAAAGAGCAATTCTTCCACCATTACCTGCGTGTGCTAAAAAAGTAATGGAATATGACACTTATATATGGGATGGTTATAGTTGGGGAATCATGTATAGAGGTTGGTAACCAAGAGGGGAAGATTATTCCCCGGGGTAATTTAAAGACTATGATATAATGCTAGTGTAATTTAAAAATTCTTGATGTGTTATTGTGTTCCTTTATTTATTTACCTTTACCAGTTCAAGGATTAAAACTTGAACTGGTAGAGATAAAAGGAAGTAATGCATCTAAAAATATATAAGAAAAGAAAGAAGAGGTATTTATTATGACAACTGAAGAAGCAAAAAAATTTTTTCAAGAACAAAAAGAAGAAGGACAAACAGATAATGAAATATTATGGACACTGTATTCAATGTTTCAAAATGATGCAATTGATTTAGATATGCTAGAAGCATTAGTAGATGTATTAGGCTACAAACTAAGTGATGAATTTTTAAGCATGTCACCTGAAGATCAAAAAACTAAAGGATGGGGTTTTGAAGACAACAATGCACCTATTGTTAAACAAAGTAATAAAAGTGAAGATAAAAAAGAAAAAGTAAATATTTTTGAAGATGAGGAATGGTATGAGGAAAATCCAGAATTCGATGATATTACTGATGATTTATTCTTAGATGATGATGATGAGCATCATGGAATGACAAGAGAAGAGGCAAGAGATTTTTTGCAAAAACAAAGAGATGAAGGACATACTGATGATGAAATACTTGCAGTACTATACTCTATGTTTATAGATGATGTATTTGGTATTGATCAATTAGAAGTATTTGTTAATTTATTAGGTTATGAATTAACTGAAGAATTTAAGAATATGAGTCCCGAAGATCAAAAGACTAAAGGATGGGACGATGAAGCTGAAGAAGAAATTATAGAAAAAAATAAAATACCTTCATGGCTAGGATAATACATAAGGTGGGGAAGATTATTACCCGGGTAAAATGAATGTTTATGTTATAATGGATGTGCGAATTGAAATTAATTCTTATTTCATATTATATCTTTCATTTTTTACCTTTACCAGTTCAAGGCTTAACTTGAACTGGTAGAGATAAAAAAGATAATAATAGGAGGCTATATGAAGAAAACAAGATTAGAAAATAGTATTATGCCATATTTTTTAACAAATAATAACTGGTTTGAAATAATATTTTTGGAAAATGAGGGATGGCAATATAAATTAAAAAAAGGTGCTCCAAAGGAAGCAGTTGAAAGTTATAATGATTATCTTGCTGAAAGGAAAGCTTATAAAGAAGGTTGGGATAATACCATTTATGGAGTGTATTATGAAGATATGCCTCCATTAAAGGTAGGTAAGTATGATTTTACACCTAAATATGTTTCAAGAACTTGGGAGAAAACATATTTGTTAGAACCTATAAAAGGTCTTTATTATTACGTCTTTATTTTAACAAAAGAATATGAAACACCTTATGTTGGCCATGGTGGTCCAACACCAAGTCCAGATGATCGTTTTATGGATCGAAAACGTATAAAGATGTACACAGTTATTGAACGTGAAGTTTTGTATTATATTAGAGCACATATGAAAAAATTTAGTGAAAAACTTGATTTGCGAGAAAAAGCAAGCAAAGAATTGTAATTGGATGAAACAATAAAAAAAAGCATTAAAGGAGGAAAAGAAAAATGCTAGGAGCTATTATTGGAGATATCGTTGGTTCTAGATTTGAATTCAACAATATTAAATCAAAAGAATTTGAATTATTCACAAATGAAAGTTGTTATACTGATGATACAGTTATGACACTTGCTGTTGCTGATGTTTTACAACATAATGCTGTAAAAGATAAAAATATGATTATTAAAACATTTAAAATGTGGGGTAGAACATATCCAAATGCAGGATATGGAGGAATGTTTCGTAAGTGGTTATTTAGTGATATGATAGATAGCTATAATAGCTATGGTAATGGTGCTGCTATGAGAATTTCTGCAGTTGGATGGTATGCTAAAAATGAAGAAGAAGTTAAAGAATATTCTAAAGCTGTTACAGAAGTTACTCATAGTCATAAGGAGGGACTTAAAGGTGCTGAAGTTACCGCAATGTGTATATATTATGCTAGATGTGGTAAATCAAAGGAATTCATTAAAGATTACGTTAGTAAATATTATGATTTAAATTTCAATTACGATGATTTGGTTAAGAACTATTATCATGGTGAAGAAATTTGTCAAGTTACAGTACCACAAGCTATTTATTGTTTCTTAATTAGTAAAGATTTTGAAGATTGTTTACGTACTACAATTTCTATTGGTGGAGATTGTGATACTACTGCAGCAATTTCATGTGCTATTGCTGAAGCTTACTACAAATACATTGATGAAAACATCATCAAAGAAGCTTTAAAGAGACTTCCACCAACAGAAGATGATTGTAATGTTGATAGCATCATACATCACTATTTTGGTGAAAGAAGATTCTTATATGAAGATGATGAGAAAATAACAGATGATACTATGTATGTTGCATATAAAAGAAAAATCAAAAACAAATATTTAGTTGATTTTGAATACAGCGAATCTATTCAACATTTAGCAGATATTATTTTATATGATCATGTATCACCTTTCCTTCCTAATATTGAAGATGACGATTTTTCAAAAGATTTATTAAAAGAAGGCAACTTTTTAGGTTGTGTTGAAGCATTAATGTATTTTGGTGTTGAAGGATTAGAAAGAATTAGAGATATCTATTTAAGAAGTCAAAACTTAAAAGATGTTGAATCTTTAAAGCAAATCATTAATGAAATAAATGATTATTTAAAGAAAGAAGAATATGAATTTATTTTCTTTAAAGATTTGAACAGTGTATTAGATTATTTAAAGAAGAATAGTTCGGATTATTCTAAAGAAATAAGAAATGTAATTAATCAATCATTTTATTTAAAAATTTAATAAAATATGATATTATTAATATGGTTAAGGAGGTTTTTATATGCCATTTTATAGAAAAATAGGAGATATCACAAAAGTTAAGGGTGGAGCTATAGTTAATAGTTTAGGAACTAATGTTATGAGTTTTGGTAAAATTTGTAGCACAATTATTAGAGCCGCATATGACGAAAGTATTGTTGATGCAATTAAGAACATTAAGAAAAAAGAACCATTAGAATATGTAGTTACAAAGGCTGGTAAATTAAGCTGTGATTACATTATTCATATTATTGTTCCTTATAAGAAGGATGATCCAAATAACGTACAATTATACAAGTGTTATGAAAAGGTATTGAACATTGCTATTAAAAATGGCATTGATTCAATAGCAATACCACTAATTGGTACTGGTAGAAATGGCTATTCTAAGGACGAATCAAGCAAAGCCATGGCTGCAGCTTGTAAAAAAATCGACATTCAAGAAGGAATTGAAAATAGACCAATCTTAAAAATGTGTGAATATGTCTATCTTTCTAAAAGAGGTAGTTATCGACCAATTCGCCGTGATTATAATGATTTAGATTTAAATATGAATGGTTCTAGTTTTGCTTCTATTGTAGAAAACAGATTTTCACTATTTAGTTGTTGTAGATTCTTTGCATCTGCTGACCCTGACCAATCAGTCGGCACTAATTTCAATGAATTTAGAAAACTACCTGATCATGATCCAAAGTATCCTTATTACTTTCTTTCATTCATTATGCAACAAAAGGGTATAAACATAGATGATATGTTATCACCTGAATGTAATAGTGATGCAAGAAAAAAGTTTAAAAGAGTTGAACAACTTAAAAACAAGGATCTAATTCAACTTGCATTTTTGTGTAAGCTTACTAGAACTGAAACTTTAGAGCTTATGGCATACAATGGTACATGTTTCTCACCAAAGAGTAGAATTGATATGGCTCTTATGGATTGCTTGGCAAATTGGAGAGATGTTCAACAAGGTACTCTTGAAGATTTAAGAATTAGGGTTGAAGAATTATCTGATTGCGAAATCAAATTCACAAAATTAGAAGATTATGATGAGGAAATGGATCAGGGCTGGTTGAGTGCTGAGGAAAGAAAAGAAATCAAAGAAAAGTATAAAAAAAAATTAATTGTTCAAAAATGAAATAGCTAGTTTTAACTGTGATTTTGAAAAAATGAGTTTCATAATTTATTGATAAATTAACATTTTTTCAATTTCATACAGGATGATAATGGAAAAACCAGCCATTTCACGGGTGGCTTTCGTTATTATTGTTGTATATCATCTGATTTACAAATGTCTTGAAATAATAAGTCATTTATAGTAAAATAATAATATGATTTATAAATTTTTGCTTGATTTGTTTAAACAATGATATTTAAATGTTAATTTTTCCAAAAACGGAGGATTCAACATGGTTAGTAATTTTGGATTGGTTATGAGAGAAATCAGAAGTAAAGCAGGAGATTCGCTACGCACATGTGCAGCAAAATTAGATATTTCTGCCCCTTTTCTTTCAGCAATGGAAGTTGGTCGCAGACCTATTCCTTCGCACTATTTAGAAAAAATAAAATCAATTTATGATTTATCAGAAGAAGAGTATACTGTATTATATAATTCTGTTGTAGAAACTAATAAACGTGTTGATATTGGAATAGATAGAATGACTGATGCCCAAAAAGAAGTATCTGTTACTTTTGCTCGAAAAATTGAAAATGCTGATTCTGAATTAGTTGAGAAGTTAAGAAAGGTATTGATGGAATCAAATGATTCAGATTAACCACATCTTAGCCAAAGATACTGTCAATAGTGCTAATAGTATTAAAGAGTATGAATTTTAAAGACCAAGCATTTCCAATACTAGAGATATTAAAACAATTTTTCCATAACAGAAAATGTATCTATTCAATCACTTGGATATGATTACCTATACTTAAAGAAAAAGTTAAATCATTAAGAGAAAGGACAAAAGAAATGGCAAAAGAAATTAAGGTTATATTAGTTGATAAAGATACTATTCAAATTGAAGAAGATTCAAATGCTGGTGATTATATTAAGATATCTAATATTGCCAATATAGATGTTGAAAGAATTAATAAATTAATAGAAGAAGGAAAAGATGATCTATATAATAAAAAACTAGAGGAAATTTTAAAGCAAGAAAAGAAAAAATATGATGCAGAAAAATCACGAGCTCTAGAAGTGCAAAAGTCAGAATATGATTTAAGAATTAAAGATTTTGAAAATAATGAGAAATCTTTTGAGAATAAGAAACAAATAGCTATAAGAGAAGCATTAGATAAGCAAAATGAGCATATTCAAAAATTGAATGAGGAAATTGCAAAGAAGAATGCAGAAAAATCTCAAGCTTTAGAAGAGCAAAAGAGCAAATATGAATTGAAAATTAAAGATTTAGAAAGCAATGAAAAAGCATTTGAAGATAAGAAAAAAATAGCAATTCAAGAAGCATTGGATAAACAAAAAGAAGTAATTCAAAAGTTAAATGAAGAAATTGCAAAGAAGGATCTTGAAAAAGAAAATGCTTTATCTAAGCAAAAAGACGAATTAAAAGATGAATATAGTGCCATTATAAATAAAAAAGACGAGGAATATAAACAACTTAGTATCGAATATGGTGTTTTAGAAAATACAAAAGTACGTATGAGCAATAAGGAAATTGGCGAAGATTTAGAGCAATTCTGCAATGATGCTGTTATTAATCTAATGCAAATTGGCTTTGATAATTGTACTTGGGAGAAAGACAATACTAGTGTTAAGGAGTATAGCGAGACAAAAGGTACTAAAGCCGATTTTATTTTTAAAGTTTTTCTTGATAATGCTCATGAACATGAACCTTTGACAACAGTTTGTTTGGAAATGAAAAATGAAGGATTAGAATCAGAAAACAAAAAGAAAAACTCCGACCATTTTGAAAAACTAGATAAAGATAGAAAAAAGAAAGAATGCAAATATGCAATTCTTGTCTCAAATCTTGAAATGGATAACGACAATATTTTGCCAATATACAGAGTAAACCAATATAATGATATGTATGTCGTTAGACCGGCTTACTTAACAACTTTACTTACAATAATTACTTCTTTAACAATGAAATTTAAAAATATTATATTGGCAAGTAGAAATAGAAAATTAGAATTAGCGAATATAAATGAATTTATTACTGAATTTGACAAATTAAAAAATACTTATTTAGATAAACCGCTAGATGCGCTTCAAAAAGAAATTGATGGAATTAGAAAAGCAAATTCTAGTATTCAAGATGCTGTTGGAAAAATAAATACTCATTGCGACAATGTCATAAGCAAGTATTTAAATGATATTACAGATAAACTTGATAAATATTATAAAGGAATTATTAAATCCTATAAAAAGAATTTAAATCAAAAGTAAAGGAAGACATTTTATGATAGTCTATAGTGAAACTAAAGGACAATTTAATAAAGATGTTATTAATAATTTGATATCAGATAAAATATTAGCGAAACTTCGTGAAAAGGGAATCAATGGTGGAAGTGATTCTGAATTTAATAGCTGGCAAAATTCTCTTAAGTTTATGTCAAATGTTTTAACTGATGGTGATATTAGTGATGATGTAAGTGTTTCTATAGAATATCAAATTCCAAGAACATCTAAACGAGTTGATTTTATTATTGCCGGTAGCGATTATAATGAAAATGATAATGTTGTTATTGTGGAATTGAAACAATGGGAAAAAGCTGAAAAAGTTGCTGATGAGATGCTTCACAGTGTAAAAACGTATGTTGGAGGTGCAGACAGATTTGAACCACACCCATCTTATCAAGCATATGCTTATTCATTGTTTATCAAGAACTTTAGTGAAACAGTACAAGATGAATCTATCAATGTAGTGCCTTGTGCATATCTTCATAATTATAATGACAAATATATTGATGCTTTAAGTGACAATATTTATAAGTCTTGGTATGAAGAAGCACCTTTCTTCATTAAAGGAGAAGAACAAAAGGTAAATAGTTTTATTAAGAAATATGTAACAAAGAAAACATTGAATGGTGATATACTTTATAGAATAGATAATGGTAGAATTAAACCGTCTAAATCATTGCAAGATTCTATTGTGTCTTTAATGCATGGCAATAAAGAATTTATGTTACTTGATGATCAGGTTGTTGCATATGATATTTGTATAAAAACAATGGACCAATGTTTAAAGGACAATAAGAAAAGAACCATCATCATACAAGGTGGTCCTGGAACCGGTAAGAGTGTTTTAGCAATCAACCTTTTAAAAGAATTTATTTTAAAGGATTTAAACGCGAGTTATTTGACAAAGAATAGCGCTCCACGAGAAGCGTTTACGCATTTGTTATCACACTCTGATTTAAAGAAAGAGATAGCAATTAAATCACTATTTAGATCACCTTTTGGATTATGCCAAGCTGAAAAGAATTTCTATGATTGTTTAATAGTAGACGAAGCACATAGATTAGTTAGACAAATGTATGGAGATTTTCAAGGTGAGAATCAAGTAAAAGAATGCATTAATGCATCGCTTTTAACAATATTCTTACTTGATGAAGACCAACGCATCACGACTAAAGATATTGGATCAATAGATGAAATCATAAAATGGTCGACTCAATTATCATCTAGATTAATAATGAATGATGACTTAATCTTGAGAAGTCAATTTAGATGTAATGGTAGTGATGCTTATGTTCAATTTATTAATAATTTACTTCAAATTAATAAAGAGCATGTAGACATTGACTTTGATGAATTCAATTATGATTTTAGAGTCTTTGATAATCCAAATGAATTACGAGATGAACTAAGAAAAATAAATGACATCAATAATAAAGCAAGAATGGTTGCCGGATATTGCTATGACTGGGATGTTAAGAATCATCGAGGTGAATATGATATTTATCTTGAAGATGGATTTAAAGCTAAATGGAATTTAGATGGAGATAAAATTTGGGCCATCAATCCTAAATCATTTGAGGAAGTTGGATGTATTCATACAGCTCAGGGATTGGAATTTGATTACGTTGGTGTATTAATTGGTAAGGACTTATTATATAGAGATGATAAAGTAATTACTAATAAAAATGCAGTATCTACTGATGATAAGTCTTCTGGTATCAGAAGAGCAAGGGAAGATGTCGCAAATAAGTTAATATTAAATACATACAAGACATTACTTACAAGAGGGCAAAAAGGATGTTTTGTATATTGCGAAGATAAGGAATTAAGAGAGTACATAAAATTAACTTTAAAAATGTGAGGATATTATGGAATATGAAACTGATAGATATCATATTGAGTGTATTGATGGCATAGAAGGAATCAAAAAGTTAAAAGATAAATCTGTAAAACTAATGTATGGTTCGCCTCCATATCCGAATGCAAAAAGAGATTATTGTATTTGGAGTACGGAAGAGTATCTTGGGAAAATAATTCCATTTATTAAAGCAGTTTTACCAAAATTAACTGATGATGGTTTTATAGTCATAAATGTTAAATCAAATAGAGAAAGAGGGGATGATTCTCACTCTTCTCGCAGGTCTTTGGTTGTAGAAAAATTAGCAATAGCGTTGGAAGAGGAACTAAACTTATATTGTGTTGACATTGAAATATGGATAAAATCTAATCCTGTTCCAACTGGAAATAGAAGTTCATGTCAAGATGCTTATGAGCAAAATCTCTGGTTTTCTAAGTCGCCAAAATGGAGTATTAATATTGATGCAATTCGCAGACCATATGATCCAGACACTTTGAAGATGTATGAAAATAATACATTTAAACCTAGAAGAACCGGAACCAAATATGTTTCAAAAGTGAAAAAAATAAAGCCTAATCCTTTAGGAGCGCTACCTTTAAATATAACATATATTGATCCGGTTAATATTATTTATGGAGGTGTTTCTTCTAAAACTCAAAATCATCAAGCTGTTCAACCGGCTTATTTACCAGCTAAATACATAAAAGCCACTACCAAAGAAGGTGATTTAGTATTGGATCCTTGGATGGGATCAGGAACTACTGCGCAGGTTGCTATTGAATTAAATAGAAGATTTGTTGGTTTTGATATCTATCCAGACTACGTAACTCTTGCATTAAATAACATAAATAATTTGGAGATTAAATAAATGAGATTGGATGATTATAATTTCAATACCTCTTATTGTAAAAAAGATGTAGATGTTTATGAAGCATTTTATAGTAAATGTATGAGTTGCTCTACTCATTATGATAGGATTACAGGTTATTTTGGTAGTACTATCTATTATATTATTTGGCCATCACTAAAAGAATTTATTCGAAATAATGGAAGAATTAGATTGATATGTTCACCTGTTTTATCTGATAATGATATAAATGCTTTAAAAGAAGGATATAATTTAAAAAACTCATATAATGAGTCTATTTCTAATACCTTGAATGAGATGTTAATGGATTCAAAAATAGAGAAGCCAACTAAAGCATTGGCATATTTAATAGCTACTGGAATCGTTGAAGTTAAGATAGGAGTATATATTCCTGATACGAATTCAGATATAGAAAGATTAGTTCATGATAAGACCGGTATTTTTTATGATGATTATGGAAATATAGTTGGATTTCGTGGATCAGTTAATGAGACATTTGCTGGACTTTCAAAATATGGAAATTCCGAGTCCTTTGATGTATATCCAAATTGGGAAGACACTAGAGACACAAATAGGTGCATGAAGGATTTTAATTCATTTGATGAGATATGGAATGGAAATTGCAGCGCTATAAAACTATATGAAGTTTCGAAAACTCCATTTGAAAATTTAGCAGAAAAAATTTCTAAAGCGGAGTGGGAAATTTTGCTGGATGAAATAACAGTAACTAATGAGGAGGAAGTAGTTCCTAGATGGTATGCTGAAAAGAAAGGACGTTCAATTCGCAAACATCAAAAAGATGCCTTATGTAATTGGGAAGACAATAATAGACGTGGTTTGATGGAAATGGCTACAGGAAGTGGAAAAACTTTTATAGGATTGTGCGCCATAAGGGACGCTATTAATCGTGGGGATATTCCAATTGTCTTTGTTCCTTCTAATTTGTTATTTCAAAATTGGAAGGATGAATTAAGAAAAATGTTTACTGATGAAGATATTTTTGAACTGTTGTGTGGTAGCGGTAATAAAAAGTGGAAAGAAAATAACTTGTTACATAAATTCACATCTGGTTTTTCATCAAAAAAAAGATATTTAATCTGTGAAATTGATGCTGTCATTAGAAATGATTATTTTATTAATAATTTAGACAAGTCCTCAAAGTATTTATTTATTTTCGACGAATGCCATTCTGTTGGAAGTTTAAAAAGACGAAAAATACTTGAATTTAATTCCAATTATAGATTAGGTTTAAGCGCCACTCCGCTTAGATATAATGATCCTGCAGGGAACGAAGCAATAATTAATTACTTTGATCGAGTGATTGAACCTAGATTCACGCTTTATGATGCGATAAAAGAGCATATTTTAACTGAATATGTTTATTATCCTTGCGTAATTAGGTTGAGCGAAAACGATCAAAATAAATGGAATCTGATTTCAAAAAAAATATCTATATATATTAGTAGAGAAATTTCAAAAGAAAGATCTTTTAAAGAAATAATGAATGACACTTTTATTCAACAAAAATTCATACAACGCGCAAGAATTATTAAAAGAGCAGAAGGAAAAGTTGATAAAGCAGTAGAAATAATTCGTAATAAGTATAAAAATGGACAAAAGTGGATTGTTTATTGTGATAGTCAGTATCAAGTTAATGAGTTAATTAAGAGATTATCGCAATACAAAGAAATAATATTGACTGAGTATCACACGAATATACAAGGTAGTATGAAGGAAACGCTCGATTACTTCAAAGAATTTGGAGGTGTATTAGTTTCAATTAAATGCCTTGATGAAGGAGTAGATATTCCATCTGTTACGCATGCATTAATTTTAGCATCCTCTAAAAATCCAAGAGAGTTTATTCAACGTAGGGGTAGGATACTAAGGTGCTGTGAAAGAAAGAATTATGCATATTTATATGATATGATAGTTACTCCAAATCCGTTTATGTTACATGAGGATGATAAGAGTGTCTCAATTGTTATTTCAGAATTATCAAGAGCAAAAGAGTTTGCCACGCATGCTAAAAATAGCGACGAATGCATAAATAATATCAACCAAATAGTAGATACATTTGGTATAAACAATATAGAAGAATATGCAGGAGGAGGAATAGAAGATGAATTATGCTAAAGATGATTTAATTAAAACTATAAATAAAATTCGATTAGAAGAATTCCCAAATTTAACTGATGATATAGTAAATCAGATTATACTTATAGAAAAAGAAAGTAGTATTACTTCTACACCATCTGATAAAAAGAAAAAAATAGAGGAATTAATTAATAATAATTATCATTTTTTAAAAGAATACTATAAAGGAGATAATAATGTTTAGATTTCAGCGTATAACTTTGAATAATTTTGGTTGTTATGGTGGTGAAAAATCAATTGAGTTTCCTAATGAAAATGGAGTAGTTATAATTTGGGGAGAAAATGGATTTGGGAAAACTACATTGCTACGTGCTATTCTTTTTGCTTTTACTGGCAAACTTGAAGATATACCAGATTATGATGGGCAAAATCATAAGTTTAAAGATGTAATAAATAGTGATAGTTGGAAAAGTAAGGAATATTTCTTTAGCGTTAGAGTAAAATTTATTTATAATGATGATCATTATGAAATCGTTAGGACAGTAAAAAAGAAAGAAAATATAGATGTACCTACTTCTGACAATGATTATGATGTCAAATTTGGAATACGCCAAGAAACGGTATCGCTTCCACAAACAGATGCAGAAAAGATTAAGAATGCTGTAATGCCTGATGGCGTTGAAAGATTCTTTATGTTTGATGGTGAGTATTTAGAAAAATACGAGAGTTTATTATATGAAAAGTCATCTAATATGCATATTAAGGAGTCAATAGAGAGAATACTAGGTGCTCCTGTATTAAAAAATTCATATAGTCATGTCTGTGATATTTTATCAAAATACGAAGATCAATACTCAAAAGAATTGTCAAGAGACGAAAAAAATAAAAAATATTCATCTGATTTGAATAAATTAAATGAAGAAATGCAAATTCTAATTAGTGAAAAAAATGATAAAGATGATGAAATCGCTAATGACAATAAGAGAATTGAAGAAATAAAAACTTTGTTATCAAGTAATAGTGGTTACAAAGAAATTCTTGAATCCGAAGAAATGCATATTAAACAAAGAGACAGACTAATTGATGAACAAAAAAGACTATGGGCTGATGTCAGAAAAATTATAGATAACAATCTAGTATCGCTATGTTATAATAGGGTAAATGAAACTATACAGGATTTGAAGTCTAGACAAATGGATTTATCAAAAGAACACACAAAACATGCTCTTTTTGTTGAAAACATAAAATTAAAAGAAGAGGCAGAAGAAAATTGTTATTGTGAAATCTGTTTGCAAAAGTTAGATATTGAAGCTCAAAATCAATTAAGAAATCAATTAAATGAATTAAAAAATAAAAACTCATTTGTTTTATCGGATGAAGAAGAAAACGAATTACGTCTAGTGACATCTCAAATTAATAATCTTGAAAATCTTAATATTCATCGTGTCGTTTTATCAGAAAGTATTTATACATTAGAAAAAACGATAGCTGATAATGATATAGAAATTGAAAAACTAAATGAGCTTATTAATACTGATCAGTCACAAAGAAGATTTTATGAGAGCAGTGATACAAAGAATGGAATTACTCCAGAATTAATAAAAAGTTTAACACGTGAATTATCTTCAATTGAGGAACAGTTGCCTATGAAGATTAGACAATCAAATAATATAGAAGATATTAAGATGAAGAGTAAAAACGATGAAATAGACGCTTTAAAGAAGAAAATAAAAAATGATGTTTCTTCAGAAGAATTAGAAAAATTAAGCACATTGATAAATATCTATAAAGACTTAACAAAAATATTTAGACGTGGAATAGATGATTATACACTTGTATTAAAAAACAAGGTAGAGAAATGTGCATCTGATATTTTCTTAAGTATCAGGCAACAAAAAGACTATAATGGCCTTGAAATTAATGATAATTACGGGCTACAAATAATGCATGAATCCGGAGATAGGGTTCCAGTTAAATCTGCAGGTTATGGTCATATAGTTGCATTGTCACTGATAACTGCATTACATATGAATGCTCCAGAAGAAGGACCTATAGTTATGGATTCTCCGTTTGGTAGACTATCATTTGCACATAAGCGTAATGTTGTTAGACAATTACCTAATATGGGACAACAAGTTATTATGTTATTATATGACGATGAAGTTCCGAGAGATGACATTGTTAAAATTTTGGGTGATAGATTATTGAAAGAATATAGATTAGAGCATTCATATGCTTTCCAGACAAGTTTTGGAGATTAGGAGTTAAGAATGGGAAAATTAATTGGAGAGATAAGTATATCAGAAAAATCAAGTGAAATAATTAAAAAAATGAGTAATGATAAGGATCGCTCACTAGGATACTTTAAAGATGAGAGTGATTTTGGTAGATTTGCTCTTGCATTTGCGATTTCTAAGAAATTAGATTTAGACTTTGATTCAAAGACATACAAATCACAAAATTCATTAAAAACTAAATGGCATTATGCTTCTATAGACTCTAATGGTGAATATGATACTATCTTAAAAAATATTCATCCAGAAATAATAATCGATAATGATTATATAAGTGCATTAATTGATTATACAATAAAGTATATAGATAAAGAATTTTTCCAAAAAGGAATATACGAGATATCGCAAATTGTAAAATAGTGGTCAGAAATTGTTTGTAAAAACATTAGTTTATTTATATACATATAAAAGTGTGCGAGGAGAAAGATAATATCTTTCTCTTTTTTTATGTCCCAAAATTGATACATATCCTTTGATATAATCATAGCACACTAATAGGAGGACATTATGGAAAAAGATTTTTTAAGTAAAGTGTATGGATATAAAAGAATCAAAGAAGAATTGTATCTAATCAGAAATTGGTATTTAAATAGTGATAAGTTAAAAGAAAAAAGAGAATTATTACCTAAAGGAATCTTATTATATGGAGAACCAGGTAATGGTAAAACTAGAATAATCAGAGAATATTCAAAAACATTCAATTATCCTATATTTGTTATTGAAGGAAAGAATGATAATGTTCAAAAAGAAGTATGTGATATATATGAACAAGCAAAAAAAGAAAAACATGCAATAGTTGTAATAGATGAATTAGATAGATTAATCGATAAAGATGATAAATTAATAAGAATCATAATGTCTCAATTAGATGGATTTGATGCAAACACAAATATATTAACTTTAGCAACATGTAATGAATATTACAAAATGCCAGATGCTTTAATAAGAGAAGGAAGATTTGATAGACATTTCTATATTGGAATAACTGATGGAGAAATGGAAGATATAATAAGATCATTTTCAACTGATGCTAAAATAATATTAACTGAGGAAGAAATATTAGAATTATCACAATGTTTGAATTATTACAGCACAGGAGAAATAAAAGCAATTTTCAATAATGCTTCATTAAGATATGGGGATGACTGTACAATTGATAATATTATCAATACAGCAGACTTCTTAAAAACTGGGTATATTGGTTTAGATAAAAAAACAAAAATAGATAAATATATTGCAGTTCACGAAGCAGGACATGCAATATATTCATATTTCTTTTGTGATAGTCAAAGATTTTTAAGAATATATTTTAATGATGAAGGTGGATGTACTATTTCTAAAGATATAGATAGTAAAGAAACAATAGAAAGTAGAATCAATAAAGTAAGAATGAGCTTAGCAGGAATTGTTGCTGAAGAATTAATATTTAAAAAGCATAGTATTGGTTGTAGTAACGATTTAGAAAAAGCACATAATTTTGCTTTTAGATTAATGAATAGAGCATGTATAGAAGGTTTGGATAGTTTTTGCTCACGTGAAACATATTATGATAGAAGAAATATATCAGAATATTCAAGTAAGATTATTGATAAAAAGACTAATAAGTTTTTAAAAGATAACTATAAAATAGTAAAAAGAAATTTAAAGAAATATAAAAAACATATATTATTGGTAAGTGATTATTTACAAGAACATCGAGAAATTAAAAGAAATGATTTTATTAAATTGTTGAGTACACAAATATAAATAAGGAATAAAAGAAGTTTGATTAAATTCAAACTTCTTTTATTGTTTTAGTAATTTTATAATTGATTTATTTAAATATATAAGTAGGGGAAAATAATATAATTTCTTTAAGGTCAAATTTTGTAGCCTTAAAAGTGAGAAATCGAGGTCGATTTTTTCGACCACGATATTATATATAATTGATAATGTGAATGGAATTCGAAAAGAATGAAATATGATTAATCGTGAGGTACAGAAAATTCACATCACAAATGTGATTCACGTGCGAAGTAAAAGCATTTCGTGAGGTCAAATTTTTGACCTCATGAAAAATAATCATAATAACAGGAATATCTTGATGTCAAAAAAATAACGTCAAATATTAAATATTCTTATGAGGTCGCAAAATGAGACCTCATAAATTAAAATAGCATATGTTAAAAAATATGTGGTTTATTGCCAAAACTTTTGATTACAAATACGATTTCAGTAAAGATGTATAATAACTTGAGGTCAAAATTTTTTACCTCAAGATTGAGGGGAGTAAGGAGCCTTCGATATTTCAATTTATATAGAATACTAAATAAATAACGTGGTGTAAAAATTTCACCTCGACTATTTAGTATATATGTTTAAATTGGATATAATCTTGAGGTCGATTTTTTCGACCTCAAGTGGAAAATATTATCATGAGGTCACAAAATGTGACCTCATGAATTTAGATAGAATATGATTAAAAAGTAATATGCTTCTTGGCTAAAAATTTTTACTGCAAATAAGAATGCTTTGATGGAAAATAATAATTTGCGGTCACATTTTGTGACCGCAAGAAGGGGATAATGATGGAATAAAAAGGAGGATTAATATGAACAATAATGATATTCAAATCTTAGACAAACAGACAATTGAGTCAATGATTTATACTATAAGAGAACAAAAAGTAATGTTGGATTTTGAACTTGCTAGAATATATGGGTATTCTACAAGCAGTTTTAATGAACAAGTCAAGAGAAATATTGAGAAGTTTCCTGACAGATATAGATTTCAAATAAGAAAAGTAGAAATTAATACTTTTTCAAGGTCGCATAATGCGACCTTGAAAAAAGAACGAGGTAAAAATTATAAATATATGACCTATGCCTTTACAGAACAAGGCATTTATATGCTAATGATAGAAAAAAGGAGGACTATATGAACAATAATGATATACAAATTTTAAATAAGCAAACAATTGAATCAATGATTTATACAATAAGGGGACAAAAAGTAATGCTGGACTTTGATCTTGCTAGAATATATGGGTATTCAACAAAAAGATTTAATGAACAAGTGAAAAATAATATTGAAAAGTTCCCTAAACGATATAGGTTTCAACTCAAAGTCGACGAACTTAATATGGTTTTGCGGTCGAAAAAATCGACCGCAAATACAATAACTATGAGACGATATCTTCCTTATGTCTTTACAGAACAAGGTATATATATGCTAATGACTGTATTAAAAGGAGATTTAGCCACTAAACAAAGTATTGCGTTAATAGATACTTTTAAAGAGATGAAAGATTATATTATTGAAAATAGTAATTTAAGTGATATTAATGAAATATTAAAACTTAATAATATTGTGAATGAACATTCTAATAAGATTGATGTAATTGAAAATAAATTAAATGTTGTTATGAAGAATTTTATTGATGAAGATACTTTCAAACATTTTGTGTTTCAAAATGGGAAGAAGATAGAAGCTGATGTTGCTATTCAATCAATATTTAAAAGAGCTAAGAAAAGTATTATTGTGGTTGATGATTATATTGATATAAAAACTCTACAATTATTAAAAATTGCGAAAGAAGAAGTTAAAATAATTATTATTAGTGATAATAAAGGAAAGAATAATATCAATAAGAATTTCATTAAAGATGCTAATTTAAATATTGAATTTAAAAATAATAAAATATTTCATGATAGGTATATTTTCTTAGATCATAATATTGATAGTGAAGAAATATATCATTTAGGGGGATCAATAAAGGATGCTGGTGGAAGAGTGAGTGCTATTAGTAGAGTTTATGATTTAAATATTTATAAAAGCAATATTAAAAAAGCACTTAGTCATGAAAACATTGAAATTGAATAAAAAGATTGGTGAAAATAATATAATATGTTATAATAATAGTATAAAATGTCACCTAATAAGATGATTAATTGTTTTATTAGTGATGGGAGAATATAATTATGAAAAAAATATTAATATTTATATTATTATTGTTTGTTGTTTTCATGTTTGGATGTAGTGATAGAAATACTGAAAAAGATAATGATAAAGAAAACAATAATAAAATTAAATTAGAATATAAAGAATATAAAAGTAGAGCATCTTTTTTTAGATTTAGTAGTAAAGTGAATAATTTTTATGTTGTTAAATCATGTGAAGAATTTAAAGAATTAGATGTAGAATCTATCCTTTTATACAATGATTATTATAATTCATATAGTCCAGATTATTTTAAATCATATGATTCAGAATATTATAATTCTAAAGGACTTATTTGTTTTGAAATAATGGAATCAAGTGGTGATAATGTTCATTCTTTAGATATTTCTTTAGATAATAATATTATTTCAATTGATTATAAGCTTACACCTCCAGATTTTGGTCAAGATGATGTAGCATATTTTCTTGTGTTAGTAGAAGTAGAATTAGATAAGATTGATAATATTGAAAAAGTTGAAATAACCGGTGATAAAGAAATTAAACTTATTAAATATTCTAAATTAGGAAAAATGCTAAAGATTGAAAATGATTTTGAAGATGGAATATTACATGGTAAAGTTAATGGATCTTATGGACTTACTTATATTGCACTTCCTTTTGAATATACACAAGGAAAAATAAAAAATTCTATGGTAAATTGGTCATCAAGTGATGAGGATGTTGCCATTGTTAATAATATTGGACATGTGCGATTTTTAGGTGCTGGCACTTGTGAAATAAAAGCTAGCCGTGATGGTTATTTTGATACTATTCAAGTAATTGTTGAAGATAATAATGAATTAGAAAAATATGAATTATATCGTAATTTATTATTACGTGATAATATGAAGGGACTCGAATTATATTGTTATAGAAGAGAATATAGTAGTAAATATGATTGTGTATTGCTTACTGGTACTAATAGATTTAAAACTGTAGATGAAATAAAAGAATTACAGGATAATTTAGCTTGTCCACTTGGTATCATGAAAAATTTAATCACTATTTATGCAAGTGAAGAAAATAAGAGGAATATGTCAATCACAATTGTGTCTAATCCACCTACAGATGATGAAATTCAACATGTAACTAAATTATACGAAAATGAATTAGAAGCATTATATGTATATTTAGGTCTAAGAGAAAAAAGTAAGAATTGGGTTTTAAACCAATTTGATTTAAGTGGAGAAAAACATATATTTAATGGTGATATTAATCTAGATTTCACTGATGATTGTATTATGTTAACAATGATGCATACTGAATCTTATCCAATATTAGAGGCTAGTGATTTTGGTATTGATAATATTATAAGAGTAGATTATATCGCAGAAAGACCAAATGATTATATGTATCAGCAAGGTACAGCATATAAGTATACTCAAATTCTTGCTATCTATGTTAAACCAAGAGGAAAAGAAAAAATATTAGAATATATAAAAGAATTAGAAAAACTAGAATTTGTGAGAAGTGCTAGCCCTAATATGTTAATGTCAATTGATTAGTAAGGTAGTAAATAAAAATGAAGAAATTATTGATTGTTGCAAGTAGTTCATTTATATTTCTATTTTTTACTTCTTTAATATCAATGTTCTTAAATATATTTGAATTTAAGAATTATGGGATTAGTTTTATAATTGGATGTGGAATAATAATATTATCAATTGTGTTTTTAATTTTATATTTAAATTTAAAAGTGCAAGTAATATTATATTTGATATATTTCATTAATATTATCGCAATGGGATTTTTAATAAAAACATGGCATATGTATAAAGGATATAATTTAGATTTATCTGTGTTTTTATTAATATCACTTGCATGTATTGGATATCTTTTAATATTTTATTTATTATCTTTTATTCCACTTTTTAATAAGCATTTTAAAATATTTGTTGCTGTGTATCTAATATTATCAATTATTGGATATGTGATTCTTATTGATCTTACAAAGACTGATTATTTATCTACATATGGATATTATATGATAATCGAAATTGGATTTATTTTTGCACTTAGTATATATTCAAATAATATTAAAGATTTAATTAAATCTATTTGTGTTTCTACATTTATGATAATTATAGTTGCAATTATCATGATTATAATTATGTTAGATGGAGATTTTGATTTAGATTTTATTGATGGTGATTTAGATTTTATGTCACCTAAGGACCAAATAAAAAGAAATAGCCAGCTCAGATGAGCTAGCTATTTTTGTTATTGTTTTGATTTTAAAATGATACGACCTAACAGTGGTCTTTTTGATTTATATATTGCGTTTTGTGGGCATACCTCAGCACAGCACCAACATCTAATACAAATGTTTGATTTCAAATGTGGGTATTTACCTTTTTCAATCTTCATTGTTTTTACGGGACAGATGGTAGCACATTGACCACATTTGATGCACTTATTAATATCAATTTGTGGATGTTCAAGGAGCATGTTTCTCACAAATTTATGTCTTAAGAATTTAATACCAGTGCTTCCTAAAGAATCTTTAGGTGCAAGGAAGTGAATATCATCAAAATCAGAAAGTGGATTTCCTTTTATTTCAATTTTATTGATGTCTCCTTCTCCATAGCCTCTATCATTAGCTATTTTGTTGACATATAATTTTTCATAATCAAGATGAACTAATTCTACAGCAACTCTATCTATACTTACAGCATCAGTTGATGATATTATGCAATTAGCATGTTTAGCTTTTCCACCACTTGAAGGGCCTTCGCCTTCAAGGCCAATGATACCATCTGCAATATGGAATAATGTTTTATCTTTAAATGATTCAAGAAGGGCTCCATATAAATCATTTAAAGCTTCCCCGAATTCTAGTGGGTTTGATGCCTTTGTGTGCCATGCTGATTTATTCAGTCCATAAATTAGGCCAAAGAAATTCTTTTCAGCACAAGTCATATATGTAAGTGAATGGGTTTTAATTTTAGGTAAATTGATTAAAAGGTCACAATCTATCATTTGACGAGATACTTCAAATTTAGAATATATTTTAGGATTTGAATTTGTGATTGTGGTAAAATCAGTTCCTTCTAATATTTCCACATTTGCGTTTTTAATTGTGTCATATAAACCACATTTTTTAAGTGTTGGGATTTGATCACGAATAGCAGGATTATCACCTACAATTACATTTTTTGTGATTGGTAAGATTAAATCAAGGACTGCTTGTAAAATGACAGGATGTGTTGTTATTCCTTTTTCTTTTTCAAATGGACCAACAAGATTTAATTTAATGAATACTTTTTTTGTTGAATCTAATTTATCATATATATTAAATTCTTTAAAAGATTGATCAATTAAATCTCTTATTACATCAATATTATAATCTTCACATTTTTGAATTAATACCATAAATTTCACCTTTTTTAGATATATTATATCTAATTTAAGTTAAAATTTCAATTATATGTTATAATATATTTATATTAGAGGTGTACTATGGATGAATTAAATGAAAAAGCCAATGTCTTTGATTATCTTAATTGGCGTGGAGATTTAAGTTTTAGTCAAGATAAAATCAATAAAATTGATTTAGCAATCTTCACCCAAATTGCGATTACTAATTTAAAAGGGATTGTGAATGGAATGGATGATGATGAAGGTTTAAGCATCTATGATGCCTATGAAGCCTTTAAAAAAGAAAAAAGAAATAAAGAAAAAATTGGTTTAATCATTCCAAGTACTATCATTAGAATGTTTAGTAAGGTACATAAGCTTAATAGATTTAAAAATGTGAAGGCTATGTATTATTTAGAAGATATCGATATTGAAAAAGAAATTCAAATATCAGCAACTACCTTTAAGATTAATGATAATGAATATGTTATCGCCTTTTCTGGTACCGATGATACTATCATCGGTTGGAAAGAGAATTTCAATATGATGTATAAATTTCCAGTGCCTGCCCAAATTGAGGCTGCTAATTATGTTGATGGGGTAATTGAAAAACATAAAGGTGCTAAATTTTATATCACTGGACATTCTAAGGGTGGTAATATGGCTCTATATTCAACTTATGCTTGTAATATTAATAACTTCAAACAAGTTGAATATAGTATCTCTTTTGATGGCCAAGGCCTAAGCACTAAAAATGAAGATTTCTTTGATGAAGATAGAACTAAAAAAATTACATCGATTGTACCGACATCATCAGTAGTTGGGGTACTTTTTGATCATAAAGAGAAAATCCAATATATTAAATCTAATCAAAATGGCGCATATCAACATGATGTCTTTTCTTGGATGATCAAAGGAAATGATTTTGTGTATGAAAAAGGACTTACAAAAGAAGGACAAGCAGTAAAAGATAAAACAAGAGAAGTTATGGAGAATATGACTGAACTTGAAAAAGAAAAATTTGCGAATAATTTGTATACACTTTTATGTGCTGGTGATTCGAAAGATTTAATTAGTTTAGATAAAAATAAACTTAAACTTTGGGAAGCTTATTTTAAGATGAATAAGGAAGAAAGAAAATATTTATCTGAACCAATTAGATTATTATTAAAAGATAAAAATATTCGTCTTACTGTCTTTAACACATTCAAAGGAATGATTAATGATAATAAGAAGAATAAGAAAAATAAAAAAGAATAAGTGATAAATGGGTCAAAAGTTTTTTGACCCTTTTATCATAAAATGAATAATATTTTTTAATCTTCAATATATGTTTAAGTACAATTGAAAAAATAATAAAATTATGGTAAAATACTAAATAGAAAAAAAGAGGTAATTTATGGCAAAAGCAATTCTTATCGATGGTAATAGTTTAATGTTTAGATCATATTATGCAACAGCATATACTGGTAATTTGATGAAGAATTCAAGTGGCTTGTATACTAATGCTGTTTTTGGTTTTTGTAATATGATCACTAAGGTACTAGATAGTGAATATGATTATATCTTTGTTGCTTTTGATAAGGGTAAGCATACTTTTAGACATCTTGCATATGATGATTATAAGGGTGGTAGAAAACCAATGCCAGATGAATTTAGGGTACAAATTCCTTATATTAAGAAATATTTAGATGTATTAAATATCAAACATGAAGAATTAGATGATTATGAAGCTGATGATTTAATTGCATCTGTTGCTACAATGATGAAAAATAATAATGTTGATGATATTATGATTATTACTGGTGATAAGGACTTACTACAATTAGTTGAAGGTAATGTTCATGTATCACTTACTAAAAAAGGTATTACTGAACTTGAAGATTTCAACAAAGATAATTTCTTTGATTTGATGGGTTTTAATCCTAATCAAATTCCTGACTATAAGGGCTTAAAGGGTGATAGTAGTGATAACCTACCTGGCATTAAGGGAATTGGTGATAAGACTGCACTTAAATTACTTGCTGAATATAATAGCTTAGAAAACATTGGTAAAAATGCAAGCAATATCAAAGGTAAGACTGGTGAATTAATTAAAGAGGGTATTGATATTGGTTTAAAGTGCAAGGAACTTGCGACACTTGTTAGAGATATTAAACTTGATTTTAATGAAAAAGATATTGAAAAGAAAGATTATGATAAAGATAAATTAATTGAATTCTATAATGAATTAGAATTTAAATCTTTCATTAAAAGATTAGAAAATAAAGATGGAGAAACATCTAATGAAGAAATAGTTGAAGAAAAAGTCGAAGATGTTTTTGTTGATTTTAAAATAATTGATGATATCAATTATGATTTTTCTACGCTTGGTGATAGATATCTAATATTAGAAGATTATTTAGATAATTATTATAATAATGAATTTTTAGGTATTGGCTTATTTTCGCCATTTAATGATATCTTTGATAATGATATCTTTGTACCTTATGATGTTGTAATAAAATCAGATTCTTTTAAAGAATATTTAAAATCTAATAATAAAAAGATTACTTTTGATTATAAGCGATTATATGTAGAGTTGAAGAAACATGATATTGAAATTAATAATGTTAGTGATGATTTATTACTTGCTGCTTATTTAGTTAATCCTAAATATGCAAGTGATGATTTTAAAGAAGTTATTGATCATTTTAAGAAATTTAATATTGAAGCTAAGGCTGATATTTATGGTAGTGGTGCTAAGATCCATGTACCAGATATTGATGTTTATGCTAGATATGCACTTAAGAAGGCTAAGTGTTTGTACTTAGTTTTAAAAGATATCACTGATAAGATTAATGAACTTGAGCTTAATGATTTATATAAATTAGAAATTAATTTAAGTGAAGTATTAGGTGATATGGAAATTGATGGTTTGATTGTTGATCGAAATAAGTTGATTAGTGTTGGTGAAGATTTAGGTGAAAAACTAACAAAGGTTCAAGATGAGATTTATAAGCTTGCTGGTAAAGAATTTAACATCAATTCTGTCAAACAATTAGGTGAAGTTTTATTTGAAGATTTAAATCTTCCTCATGATAAGAAGAATAAGACTGGTTATTCAACATCTGTAGAAGTTTTAGAGAAATTAGCATACAATTATGAAATTGCAGCTAAGGTGCTTGAGTATCGTGCATATTCTAAGTTAATATCGACATATGTTAATGGCTTGGGTAGTCTAATTGATAGACATTCCTTTATTCATCCACTTTACAAACAAGCACTTACCCTAACTGGTAGACTTTCAAGTGTTGAGCCTAATATTCAAAATATGCCAATTAGAACTGAGCTTGGTCAAATTATTAGAGATGTGTTTACATCAAGATTTAATAATAAGATCTTAAGTGTCGATTATAGCCAAATTGAACTGAGAGTGCTTGCACATATGAGTGATGATCAACCAATGATTGATGCTTTCAATTCTGATAAGGATTTCCATAGTGAAACAGCATCTTATATCTTTGGAGTGGATGCAAAAATGGTAACTAAGGAAATGCGAAGAACTGCGAAAGCAATCAATTTTGGTATTGTGTATGGTATGAGTGCTTGGGGATTAAGTGAAAGTATTCACATTAGTCCAAAAGAAGCAAGTCAATATATTTCTAAATATTTTGAAAGACATCAAAAGATTGATGAATTCTTACATAAGGTTATTAGTGATGCTAAAGAATGTGGTTATACAAAAACGATGTTTAATCGCCTTAGATATATTGATGAGTTAAAGAGTATGAACAGAAACATCTATAATTTTGGTGAACGTACTGCGATGAATGCACCTATCCAAGGTAGTGCTGCTGATATCATCAAAATGGCAATGGTAAATGTAAGTAAGGCCTTGAAAAAGCATAATTTAAATAGTATAATGATAGCCCAAGTTCATGATGAATTAGTTTTTGATGTTTATCCAGGTGAGGAAGAAATATTAGAAAAATTAGTTGTTAGTGAAATGGAAAATGTTGTTAAATTAAAAGTTAAATTAATTGCGAAAGCAAGTAGTGGTGAAAGTTGGTTATATGCATAATGCCTGAACTTCCAGAAGTTGAAACCGTAAAGAATATCTTAAAAATTGATATTATTGGTAAAAAAATATTAGATATTAAAATCAATTATAATAAGATTATCAAAAATGTTAGTGAAGAAGAATTTAGAAATTCTTTGATTAATCAAAGCTTTATTGATATTACAAGACATGGTAAATATTTAATCATTGAACTTGATGATTATTATTTAATTAGTCACTTAAGAATGGAAGGTAAATATTTCTTAATGCATGATGAAGAAATATCTAAGCATGATCATATTATCTTCTATTTTAAGGATAGTAATTTAAGATACAATGATACAAGAAAATTTGGAACAATGCATCTTTATAAGAAAGATGAATATAAATATGATGACTTACTTAAATTAGAACCATTAAATAAGGTGGGTTTAGATCCTTTTAATATTGATTTAAATGATTTATATGAAAGTATTAAAGCATCTAATCGACCAATTAAATCTGTATTGTTGGATCAAGAAATAATATCAGGTCTTGGTAATATTTATGTTGATGAAGTATTATTTATGGGAGGAATACATCCAAACACAATCGCAAATCATTTAAATAAGGATGATGTTAAATTATTATTAGATAGTGCGATTACTGTTTTAAATAAAGCGATAAGCTTAGGTGGTACAACTATCCATTCCTTCCAAAGTAGTCATGGTATTACTGGTAGATTTCAAAATGAACTACTCGTACATACTAAGGATGTGTGTCCAAAATGTAATAATAAGATATTAAAGATTAGAGTAGGCGGTAGAGGCACATATTATTGTGAGAACTGCCAGATAATAAAATAATATTCGTATTTACAATAAATGTTGAACGTGTTAGAATAAAAGGTGGATTATATGATAATTATTGGTATAACTGGGGGAATTGCCAGTGGTAAATCGAAAACATCACAATATATAAAATCACTAGGATATAAATTATATGATTGTGATAAAATAGCTCATGATATTTTTGATTCAAATGAAGTACAAAAAGAAATAGCAAGTACTTTTAATATTAAGGGTGATATTAAAAGAGAAGAGATTTCGAAAATTGTGTTCAATGATAAAAATAAAATGGAAGAATTAAATAACATCATGAGAAAAAGAATTACACTTAAGATGATTGAATTATTAAATAGTGAAGAAAATAATAAAGAAGATCTTGTATTCTTTGATGTACCACTTTTATATGAATGGCACTTATATGATATGTTTCAACATGTAATGTTTGTGTATGTTAGTAGGGATGTACAAATAGAAAGATTAGTTAATCGTGATAAGATTAATAAAGAATATGCTCTTAAGAAATTAGATGCACAAATAGATATTGAAGATAAATATAAGCTTGCTGAAAGAAGGGGCGATTTTATTATCAATAATAATCAAGATTTAGATAATTTATATAAAGAAGTAGATAGAGTACTTAGGGAGATAAAAAATGACTTTTAAGGACTATTTTTCCAAAACATTTGAAACAAGTGATAATCACCATATTCCTAGTCTTAAAACACATTATTACAGATGTCGTAAAGATGATGTAAGTAATGCTGTTTTTAAAGTCTTAAAAGACTTTAAAGCAATAGTTAGAGATTATAATGAAGAACGTGGTGAGATTGTATGTGATGCTGCTGATTTCAGTGGAATCATTACTATCACTGCTGTCACTTTCACAGAAATTGCGTGTGATATCAAGGTTTTGACATACAATTTTTTACCTACTGCCAAGGGTAAGAAGGTGATTGAAAAGTTCTATAGTGATCTTGATAAATTAGTTCCTTTAAAGGGCCTTGGTCTTCATGCTAGTTTTTAATGGGAGGAAATATGGCTGAATTAATGTATGATGAATTTAAAATTAAAAATAAAATCAATATCAATAATGATGATATTAATGCACTAACTCATTTATATCTTCCATTAATGGGTCTTGATAGCTATGCACTTTACTTTGCGTATGTTACTTTAGAGAAAAATGAAACATATACTTTTAAATCATTACTTGATATCTTGAATTTAAGAACTATGACTAGCTTAAATAAAGCATCAAGTAAACTTGAAGCTTTAGGGCTTTTAAGAGTCTTTAAAGATAAGAATGATAATTATTTATTTGAAATTAGAAGACCAATGTCAATGGATGTATTCTTAAAGGATGAGGCACTTTGTGCATTACTTGCATCGAGTATTTCTAATATTGAAGTTGATAAATTAAAAGAAAAATATTTAAATAAGAATTCAAGATTAAAAGAAGTTACTAAATCATTTGAAGAAGTCTTTGATGTTAAAACAAGTGATGATTTATCATTTATTAAGACACTTGTATCTAATGATATCAATATTGAAAATAAAGAATTTAATTATGCTTTATTTAAGATGTTATTTGATTCTTCTTTTATTGGTGATGATGTATTAGAAGATGAAACATTCAAAAAGAATATTATTCATATTAGTTTTGTGTATAAATTAGATGAGGAGATGATGCATGATGCATGTATGTCTTCTTTAAATGTAGATAAAGATTTAAGCTATGCTTCATTAGCTAAATTTGCGAAGATTCAATATCGTAATAAATTTAAGAATGATAATCCATCTCTTCAAACAATCGAATCTGATGATTATCTTAATAGTATTAAAGATGATGAAGTGCTTGCTTTATGTAATCATTTAGAAGCAATGAGTCCAAGTGAGGTTTTAGAATATTACAATGGTGGAAAGAAGGCATCGGAAGCTGAAATTGCGATGTTTGATAAATTATCAAATGATACACATACACCTATCCCGGTAATCAATTTAATGATTGTGTATTCTGTTGTTACTAAAAACGGAGAAATACCTGGATATGCTTATTTTGAAAAGATAGCATCTACTTGGAAAAGGGCTAAAGTTAAGAATGTATATGATGCTATCAATTATATGAAGAAGAAGGCACAAGAAAAGGAAGAAAAAGATAATACAACAGTATCAAGAAAGAAGAATGTGAAATTACCTGCTTGGTATGATTCTTATAAGAAAGAATTAGAAAAGAAAGAAAGTGAAAATGAGAATCTAAAAGAAGGTAAAGCAGTAGATATTTTAGAAGCTGCAAAGGGATTATTTGGTGATGATGATGAATAAAATACTTGCTGAAATTTTAAAAGATCCAGAACTTAAAAAAATAGTGGATACTTTAAGTGATGAAGAAATTGAAGATAATCTTCTTGTTTTATACAAACAAAAACAAGATAATGATTATTTAAAAGAAAATCCTGGTTTTTTAATTGATAATGATGATGTATATATGGAATCATATTTAGAAAAAAGAGGAAATCAATTAGTTCAAATGTATCGTCCATCAAAGAATCAAGGCACAAGACTTGAATGTTTGTACATGCCTGAGGTGAGTGATGATAAGGAATTATATCCAGCTGAAGAGAGAGCCTTAGTATTTAATGCAATGCAAGAAATTAAAAATTCTGATAAGGGCTTGTATTTATATGGCTCATATGGTTCTGGTAAAACATATCTTTGTATGCGATTTGCGAGAGAACTTGCGAAAACTAAATCTGTGATTTGCGTATACTATCCTGAATTTATCAATGCGATTAAGAATAATATGAAAAAAGGAAACAGCATTGATGATTTAATTGATCGAGTTAAAAAGGTTGATATATTATTAATTGATGATTTAGGTCGTGAACAAAATACTACTTTTAATCGTGATCAAATCTTAAGTGTCATTATTAATTATCGTTATCAATATAAATTAAAAACAATTATAACTACTAATAGAAGTATTGATGAATTAGATGAACATTTAGCTGAAACTAGTGATAAGGTTGATAAAGTAGCTAGTGGTGCTATTACTGATAGAATCAGACATATGATGAAGATAGTAGAACTATCTGGTAAAGATTATCGATAAATTCTGGTTTATGGGTATGGGAATAGATAAGAGTAAACCTGGAAAGAAGATATGTTCTTAACTTGTTTTGTTTGTTGGTGAAACGTTGAAACGGTATGTTCGCTTGTCAAAAAATAGAAAACAGATCTAAAAAAATGATTGCTTAGAAATATCTAGGCAATTTTTTATTGTCCAATAAATGCGAGTTATTGAACAATAAAACGCAAAAATGAATTTTTTTGTTCCATAATTGACATTTATCTAAATAATTGATAATGTGTTTAAAAAAGCACTTTGTTTTTATCACAAATTAATGAGGTAAATACATTACGTATTATTTTTTAAAATAGTTTCAATTCCTAAAAATACTAAAAATAGTTGAATTAGGAATTGATATGTGATATACTATAAACGTATTGAAAGGTAGTGAATGATATGCTATATAAGAGGACTATACTTGATGAGATTATTAATTCTATTGATGAATATCCAGTTACTTTGATTACTGGTGCTAGACAAGTAGGAAAATCCACTTTAGTTTCTTATTTTGAAAACAAAGGCTATAAGTATATTACTTTTGATGATACAGATTTATTAGCTAAAGCAAAAGAAAACCCTAAGAAATTTATTGAAGAACTTGGATATCCAGTGATAATTGATGAAATTCAGAGGGTAAAAGAATTGTTTATTGAAATTGAAAATGCAGTAAATGACTATAAAAAGAAAAATGGAACAATCGCTACAAATGGGATGTATATACTTACAGGCTCTCAAAAATTTCATTTAATGAAAGGTGTAAGCGAATCTATGTCTGGACGTGTAGGAATCATCGAGATGGAACCATTAAGTCAAGCGGAGATTAGAGAGTGGCACGAAGAACCATTTGTTATTGATAACGAGTTATTAATGCAAAAAACTAATGATAGATATCTAACACAAGATGACTTATATTTATCTATTGTAAGAGGATTTTATCCTGCAAGATGGGAAATAGAAGGTAAACCCATCAAAAATTATTATTCAAACTACCTTAAAACATTTATTGAAAGAGATGTGTCAGAATTAATTAATATAAAGGATTTACGAAAGTTTGAAAACTTTATTAAGGTTGTTGCTTCACTAACTGGTGAAGAATATAATGCAAGTAATATATCTAAGATTATTGGAATTGATTATAAAACTGTTGATGCTTGGCTAAGTATATTAATTGTAAGTAATTTAGTTACACTGCTTGAACCATATTATGAAGACTCAATTAATAAAAGAATTGTAAAAAGAAATAAAATTTACTTCAACGATACAGGACTTGCTTGTTATTTAATTGGAATTGATTCGCCAAATACTTTAAAATTATCTGATTTTAAAGGAAGACTTGTTGAAACATATATACATAATGAAATATGTAAAAGTTATAAAAACAACAATGTTGAAGTTCAATTATTTTATTATAGAGATAATAATCAAAATGAAATAGATTTTATTATATTAAGAGATGGTAATTTATATTTTATTGAGGCAAAATCAGGAAAACAATATGGCATTAATGATATTAAAGGATTTAAACAATTGCTAAATACAAAATATAATATTGCAGGCCAATGCATAATTTGCTGTGCTGAAGATGCATATAGGATTTCATCACAGGTATATGCATTTCCAATAAAATGCATATAGAATTAGTGGTTAATACAATACCTAAATATAATTTTATCAATGATGATATAGTTATAGATTTTGAATTATCACATACAATGAAATAAAGGAAGTATACAAAACACAAAGACTTTTATAGTGAATTATATAATTCACAATTCAATTAAATGTTCTATAAATAAATATGGGATTTGTTTTTGGAACGCTATAATGGATGATTATTGGATTTTGAATTGTATTTATGTAAAAAAAACAATAGAAATAAATGAAAATAGAGGTTACCATATGACAAAGTTTTATTTTATCCGTCATGGAGAAACTGATTTTACTTTAGCAGATACAAAGATATATAAGAATTGGGGTTTTAATATGCTTCCACTTTCAAATAAGGGAGTAGAACAAATTAAAGCTACAGCAAAAGATA